>JAABUN010000224.1_pt1 | contig 150748 bp, 132 predicted proteins | sample 5559311 | NCBI WGS metagenome assembly JAABUN01 (sample SAMN10711877, study PRJNA513370) | rock metagenome | isolation source: Antarctica rocks | place: Antarctica: Victoria Land, Siegfried Peak sud
CTCTTTAGGGGGAAGAACGATAACTAAATAGAAAAATATTACAACAACTTATTCTCGGCGGCATATTTTACCAGTGAAGCTGTGTTCTTTAAACGCAGTTTAGCGAGCATATTTTTTCTATGCGTATCAACAGTAGCGGTACTTAGAAAAAGCTTAGCAGCTATTTCCTGGTTGGTTAACCCTTCTGCTATGTATCGGATAATTTCTGTTTCTCTTGCGGTTAAAGGTTTTTCATTTTCAAAGTCAACATCTCTGTTAAGATGAGCTGATATATTATTAGAAATTTCGGGACTGATGTATTTTTCGTTCTGCATCACTTTATCAATTGCTTTCAGCAGTTCACTCTTTCCGGTATCTTTATTGATGAATGCATCTGCACCGGCTTTCAACATTTTATTTACTATAGAAGCATCGCATAACATACTTACTACAATTACTTTTATATGCGGCTTTTCTTTTTTGATAAGTTTAGTAGCTTCCAAACCATTTAATACCGGCATGTTAATATCCATAATCGCACAATCTATATCGTTCGTCAATGCTTTATCCACTGCTTCACGACCGTTGCAGGCAATATGAATTTCACCAATTGTTTTTTCTGCTTCCAGTATTTGTGAAAGGCCATCAGTAATTAATTTATGGTCATCGGCAATTAATAGATTGATGGGTAATAGATATTGTGTCATACTTTGTTAAGATGATATGGTATTTCAATCAGCACACTTGTTCCTTTTCCAAATTTTGAATCAATGGTCATAACTCCATGAAGTAGTTTAGTTCGGGCTTCTAAGTTATACAATCCATAACCGTTGTTGTGGATACTTAAATCAAAGCCTTTCCCGTCATCTTCTATCATTAAAATTATTTTTTCATCACGTTCTCCAATTTGCAGCGATACATGTTTTGCTTCAGAGTGTTTTAAAACATTATTAATTAACTCCTGAGTGATGCGGTATAGGGCTAACTCATAATCTTTTTGCAATCGTTGTTTCATGCCAAATACCACCAAACTAAATTGAAGCTGTTTTGTTTCATTGATCTTGTTTACTAATCCTTCTACTGCTGTGGTATAGCCAAACTCTTCAAGAACACCAGGGCTTAGATTGTGCAATAGCTGCCGCACGTCGCGCATAGCTTCGCTTATGAAGTCTTCTGAACTTTGGGCTAACGAGTTTATTTCTTCATTGTTTGTTTCGAGTGCTTTTTCACGTAGCGAAGATAAAAACAGCTTTAAGGCAGAGAGCTTTGTACCAACATCATCATGAAGGTCTCTTGAAATGCGTTTCCGTTCTTCTTCCTGTGTAGCCACCATTGTTGCAATTTGATCCGACTGTTTCTTTTTTAAATTATTGATATGACTTCGATATAAGGTATAAACTATACTTCCGGTTAACAAGGCATATAAAGTATAAGCCCACCATGTTGCCCACCACGGCGGACGAATATAAATGCTCAGAGTGGTAATGCCTTTTGAGGAAATACCATCTCGGTTTTTGCATTTTAGTTTGAACTTGTAATGCCCCGGACTTAAATTGGTATAGCTGGCAAAACGCTGTTGGCCTGCCTCTACCCAACTTTTATCAACATTCTCTAACTGATAAAAGTATTGGATCGTACTTCTCCCTAAAAAACTAAGTGAGGCATAACCTATAGTAATGAAATTCTGCTGATGATCTAATTCAACTGTTTTGTTACCTGATAAAATTGAATCAATGGAAAGGGATTGGTCAAAGACTTTAAAGCCTGTGATTTGCGCATCAGGAGGTGCCGGCAAATCATTGATATTACCTGGCGAAAAATAGACGAGGCCGGTGGAAGTTGGAATAGCCATTCTGCCATTACTCAACAGTTGAATATCGCCAATAAATTGTTTATTGAGTAATCCATCTTCTTCATCAAACGACACCAGTTTATGTTTATCCTTATTCAATCGTAACAATCCATCTGTTGTAGCAATCCATAAGTTCTTTTGTTTATCCTGCCCCAAACCATAAACATAGTTTGTAGGCAATCCATCATTTATGGTAAAAGATGAAAAGCTTCTTTTTTTTTGATTAAACCACAGAAACCCTTTTGAATAGGTAGCTACACCAATGATAGAGTCATTGATTTGAGTAAGAGAAGCTACCGTATTATCAAGTGTTGAATCCGGTTCTCTGTTTGCATATCTTTCGGTTACCTTTTCGTGTACAGCATCAAAACAATAAAAGCCATTGCCATTGGTGGCTACCCATATTTCATTCTGTTTGTTTATTAAAATACTGCTTACTGAGGCATATTCTTCCGGTGGAAGGCGAAGTAGATTTTTATAAATAATGAACTTCTTCTTTGTTATATCCCATTTGCCTAAAAATCCTGAGTATAAGCCAAACCACATATTTCCTTTTGCATCACATTTAATATCCATTACTGTTTTTCCTTCAAACTCAGGCACATTAATATATTGAAGGTGTTGAGTAACGGTATCATATATACCTATCAAACCATACTGATATCCAATCCATATTTTTCCGTTACCATCTTCAGCAAAACTCCATACTAAATTTTTCTTGTTTTGCTGGTTGTTAGCGTATGGAGTACTGGTATGATAAAAATGCTTTTTAAGCCTGAAATCCTGGTCGTATATAAACCAGCCATTTCCCCAGGTGCCTACCAAAATATTTCCTGAAGTTGTTTCAACTATTTTTGTTACTTCAGTTTTTGTAAAAGGGTTCAAAACATTATTTTCGTCAATAGTGGTGAATTGCTGAAAGGAAGGATTGAAAACGTTAATGCCCTTATCGGTGCCTGCCCAAATATTTCCTTCAGCATCCCTGTACAAGCTGTTAACGAAATAATTGTAATGGAAGGAAGGGGGGTTATTATTAACAGCAATGGATGTGATACTATTTCTTTTTTCGTCATAATAAGAAAGTCCACCATAATGTGAGGCAATCCAAACTGTTCCATGGCTGTCTTCTATAAAGCAGGTTATTTGCGGCTTTTTGTTTGTTGTTTTGCTTTTACTGTTGTTGTATAATTTGCCATACACTTCTTTTTCATAAGATGATGTATTGTATTTATACAGTAAGCCTTTCCAATCGCTAAACCATAGGTTTTGTTTGCTGTCCATCCAAAATACATTAATAGCATGGCCATCAGCAATTTTTACCTTCTCAGGTATTTCAAAGAAGGGTTTTTCTATTTTTTTTGTCAGAATATCTATTGAAAGTATTTCTCTGTTTCTTGCCAGCCACAATGCTTTTTTGTTATCATCATATAACAGATAAGTTGCGTTTGCTTTATTAGTGCTTTGCCCGATTGATAACCACAATACAGATGCATTTTTATTATTATCATACTTATAAATGTTCTCCGCTGTTACAATCCACATATTACCCGAGGCGTCTTTGCAGAAATTTTTAATATTACTTAATGTTGGATGCATTGAATCATCCCTGATTTCAATATGGCTAATGCGCTGTGTAAGAGGATGATAAACGGAAATGAAGTTGATATGGTGTACCCATATATTACCCTGCTTATCTTCTGATATAGGATAAAAGACCGGGTCTGTTATAATGCTCCCATTTCTATATTTCTTTCCGAAGGGAGCATTGCTAAAATTCTTCCCGTCAAATTTTTGCAATCCATTTTCTGATCCTAACCAGTAAAAGCCTTTTGAATCCTGAAAAATACAAGTTACATTATCAGATGCGAGGCCGTCCTTTGAAGTAAGATGTTGAAATACATAGCTCTGCTGCTGGGCATCTATCCGGAATGAGAAAAGGAATAGCAGGAAAAAAATTATGAATAACCGGCTGACCATCTTATTAAAAAACAACTGTTATGAATTATCTGCGCAATTAAGATAACTCATAACAGTTGAAACAGTTGAACTTTTATTTTTGGCTACCTGACTTTTAAATAAAAATGTTATTAAAAGTTATTGTAGGGCACCGCTCATTTAAAGCTTAAAGGCTGCGCCAATATTTACACTATAATCTGCAAAGGCTGCATCACCCTGAGCATAAACACCTGTTATTTGTGTTCTTATTTTATCTGGAACACTTTGGGTACGGTTGCGCTCTACCGCATAAGGAACGGAAATATATACCTGTGTTTTTTTAATGGTATACGCCACTACAGGTTCTGCTGAAATCACATATCCCGGTCTTCTAAAACCATTGCTGCCACCAATTAAATCTTTTGCCGGAACTCCTTCTATACGCATGCCTGCAGAGAATAAGAAATGGTGTGTTGAAAGATTAGCGCCCGTACGAAACATGAACTGGTCAGGCACACTCATTACATCGCTTCCGTAAGCAATAGCTGTTGACAATGGAACACCGCCTCTTGCTGTAGATACTCCATTTTGCTCTCTCGGATTGAACAGATAGTATCCATTAGTATAAATAACCCAATTTTTATTAACGCTGTAAAAGGCATTGTATTCTGTAGTAAATCCTGTTCCCCCATCACCTAACTGGATAGATTGGTCAACAGGACCTAAAACTTTTGATGAGTAATTCCTCCAAAAATAACCCTGGTATTTATAATCACCTGTTGGCAGTTTAATACCTGCTCCTACCTGAACATTTATCTTCGTATTTTTTGCCGGATCAACTAACCAATAATAACCCGCTACCCGTACATCACCTATACCAAAAGCTTTTGTATTCCTTCGGGCATTAGGCTTTTACTGGTGTTACCATAATGCTCGTACATTGAGGAACGGGTGTTGCTGATGAAAGGTGCATACATACCCATTGACCACCGTTGATTTAAACGGCAGTTCAGGCTTAACTCGGTTGCAAAGGAATGATTGATTACTTCTGTACCGTTTTCCACTCTTTCTTTTTGCTCTGCTGTGCCCACGAAATGTTTATGCGATTTAAAGTATCTGCTGTTGATACCCAAAGTCCAGTTCTCATCTTTGATGTTACTATTATCATTATGTGCACCTGTCATGGTGCGGGTTGCACCGGTGCTGCGTATAGCAACACACCCTTGTGAGAAAGATTGGTTAGTAATGAAAATAACTATAGAAATTAATAAATAATTTTTCATAACACAGTGGAGTTTTAGTAATGGTTTAAATTATTTTGAAACAAAGTCGCCCTGCTTTCTCATACGTAAACGATCAACAACCAAGTTGCCTACTTTTTGACCATATTCGGTACTTACAATGCACGTTGGATGGAAATGAATACCGCCGTAGAATCTTGCCCAATTATTCTCATCAGCAGCAGCCCTGAACGATTTAAACGAACGGCTTTTAATACCGAAAGCTAATTCAGTTGTATCAGTATAAGCAAAGTTATCGCCGTACACACTGGTTAAAGCTTCTGCAGCAGCAGACGAACAGGTTGAGTGTCCGCACGTATATTCAGGAAAAGGTGGTGTTTGTAAATAGGGCCTCCAGTTAGGATCAATGTATTTATTAATTGCCGTTTCCGGCCTCATTGTATTGTACTTATACTTCGCGTTCCAGCATTGTATGAAAGCGTCAAACAAAGCGATACTGGTTTTAGCATACGCATAAACAGTGGTGGCAAAATCAGCATTAGCTTTTTTAGAAGCAATACCCACAATACTCATCCAATGGCCAGGTGGAGAAAACTTTTTTGTTGCATACATTACATGCCCTATAACATTTAGCTTAAAAGGATTGTCATCCCAAAAGTCAGCAATGTGCATTTGTTCGGGAGTGAGATTTTCTACCGCTTGCTTTACTGCCATTACCTGCTGCAAGTAATCGCTGTTCTTATTTTTTACATCAAAATGAAAAGGTGGCGGAGCTACAAATTGGTTGGCACTATCCATCACCAGCGGACGAATATTATTCCAGTGAGGCTCCATTGCAGAAGCATAGGATGGAGGTGTTGGCACCCATCTGCCGTCTTCATCTTTGATCGTATATTTTTCGGCGCTCCTTGTACGGGCATAGTTATCACCTTTGCTCCAGGTCATTATAGCTTTTGAAACTGTATCAGCATACGCTAAAGAATTATCATAAATATCTGAAGGCATGCCGTGATCAGTTGCAAGCTTTTTCAAACTGTCAACATATTCGCTCATACTTCCTTCCGGAAATGTTACCGCCTGGCCAAGTGCACAAAAAGATAAAAGTGATGCAAATTCAAAATTGATTTTTTTTGAAGGATCAGGTTTAGGAATTGGTTTTAACTCCCGTAACTGGTTAGCTAAAGAATTATATTGATTTGGATAACCTGCAGCAATAATTTCGTAAGCTGCAACATTTGCATATAAATAATTACGCGAAGCAACAATAGGACTAAAGTTGTTTCCCATTACAACATTGTTCAGTTCAAAAACAGTTTTCGAATAGAGATCAGGATTTTTAAATATAGCCTGGTAATCGTTTTTAGAATGGCATGCAGTTAACATTAAAGCAGTAAGACAACCAAAGAAAAAAGTTTTCATTTTAAGTAGAAAGTTTGATATGAGTAACCAATATTGATGTACTAGTAAAAAGTATTATGAAGTACTTTATGAAGTTGTGTTGATATACTTTTCCAAAAGGAATAAATAGTAAATTCTTTAAAATTCCACTTAACTAAAAAAAGCTGCAGAGAACGCAACTAAAGCAATATAGCAGTAATTAAGCCGGGTTCAAAAAAAGAATACCAGTGTGTTGCCCTTTAGAAAGTATAACTAAATTTAGATTAACTCAGGAGGTTGAAAAGGAGAGGGTGGTGGGGATGAGGGTAAGTTTCCTACAGAATGAATATTATAATTGCGACCGAAGTTACCTACAACAGGATGATTAAAGCTTAGGTTATTGCAATTGTATTCTGATAAAAGATTTTTAAATAATCCTGATTTTGAGCCGCCTGATTTTTTTGAGGATCCGTTTTGCAATAGGTCATTAGCATCTTTAAAGAAATCTTGTTTTGCTTTTTCAAGCTGTTGCTTGTTATGATCAGGCAGGCACATTAATACATATTCGCCCTTTTCAATCTTGCTTTTTAGGTAATGATAAATCTTACCATTTACGTTTACTTCTCCATCTGTTCGTTGAAATTCCCTCGTATCGGTTACGTAAGGCAGCAGGAGAGGCGCACGGATCGTTATTAAATCTGCTTCGTTGTACTGCTCTTTGTCAAGAGCGTTTTGTAGCTGTGTCTCCCATTGTTGTTCAGCCAAATAAAACCAACCCCTGTATCCAACAAGATTGAACAGGAATACAACAAGCAACAATATGGCAACCAGCTTTTTCAAAATTATTTCACAAGGTAAGTTTTTTGGTTAACACCTACACCTGTAATGGTCAGTTTCTTCCATGCAGGTGGAAGTGAAGAGGGAACCTGTACTATACCCGATGGAGTAATGTCCAAACCTCCAAAGCCGTTTATCACACTTTGCAAAAAACCCCCTGCCCCTGTTGCGAAATAGGGATTAGTTCCTCCTGCTGTCTCGGCCAATACACCAAATGGATTTTTTTTGTTGGGAATATGTGCTTCTTTAAAAGCTTGCCATGCTTTAGCAGGTTCTTTTAAGCGGGCATACAAGGTGGCAAAGATAGCATGTGTCATCGCGGGAGAACCTTCGCCTATCCTGCTTTCATAATACTCAAGGTCTCTCCTTATTTGTTTTGGATCGGTCACTTCTTTTAAAGGATAAGATAAAAGGTTTACATCAGCCTGCTTTACTTTTTCTCCTTTATATGCAGCATGCTCAGAGGTTATTCCATTGCTCATTTTTAATATAGGAATATTTGCTGCAACATCTGCCCAACCATCCGATGGCTTTTCGTTTAGAATTTTTGCAGCCATCATTGCATATTGCAGGTTAGCTTTTGCAGCAGCATTAGTAAATGCATTGTTATCTATATTCTCTGCCCATTCATCTGCAGCTACTACATTTTTAATGTCATACTTTCCGGTACCATTCTTTTCTACACGACTTGCCCAAAAATCTGCACATTCTTTTATAACAGGATAACCTTTTTCTTTAAGCCACACAGTATCTTTTGTTACTGCAAAATAGTTCCATGCAGCAATGGCAACATCTGCAGTTATATGATGTTCGAAAGGGCCGCTTAATGCCCATACCGGTGTTTCCTCATTGCCACTTCCTGCACTTTCCCACGGATACATGGCTCCTTTATAACCGTGAGCAAAAGCGTTGTGCTTTGCTTGCTTTAATCGCTCATAACGGTACTCAACCATGCTCTTTGCCATTTCAGGATGCATAATTAAAAGAGGTGGAAACATCCATAACTCTGCATCCCAGAAAACGTGACCGTTATAGCCAAGACCACTTAGACCCATCGGGGAAGGACTGTAAGATGTGCCTTCTCTAACAAACGAATACAAATGATATAAAGCAGAATGAACCTCACGCTGACTGGCATCATCTCCATCAATTACAATATCACTTTTCCAAAGGCTATCCCATGCATTGTTATGAAACTGAAGTAATCGTTTAGTCCCTTCAAGTTTTGCATAAATAACATAACGCTCTGCTTCGTTTAAGGGATCATCGTGTTGAGCAGTAGTGATTGATGCACCGGCTATAGCAAAGTGGTAAGAACTGCCTGCTTTTATTTTTTTATAAAACTTAGACAGATGCATATTGTTATCCCACATTTCATGTATTAAAGCAGGCTCGCTTCCATGAGGCTCATCAAATAAAAAAGTGGTGGAAGATGCGAAAGTTAATTTGCCCGTGGGGCTTTTAGCCGTTGATGAAAGCAGGCTTAAGGTAACATGGGGACGATCAATTTGATTGTAATAATTCTGAACATCACGCAACGCATCCGGCGCTTCCATTACACTTGCAGGTATAACCTCAACATCTTTTTTTGCAGTTATGGTAACATCAACAAAAACACAATAAGGCAAATGACGCAAAGCATAATAGGTGTAAGAAACAGTTGCTTTATCAGTGTAATCGAAAGTGGTGGTTAAGCTGGCATGCTTCATATCCAGTACCTGCTTCATATTAGATGCATCTGCATTTCCAATACGTCTGCCCTCAATATCCATGTTCATATTAACCAGGTTGAAGCTTTGCAGAAAATTGCTCACTCTGCCTCTTCCATATTGATCGTAAGCACCGTTTAACACTACATCTTTACAACGCAAAACATTGGGTGATGACACAATACCTATCATTCCATTTGCTACTGTAACTCCGTAATAATCCTGCTGATTTATTTTGTCAGCAACAATCTTCCATGTGTCTGTCTTTTGAGAAAAAAGATAGTTAGTGCACGCCAAAATCAATATTGAAAAACAGAAGGCTTTCTTCATATACAGTTTGTAATTTACTTATTCTTTTAAAAAAATCTGTTGATCAGCGATGTTTACTTTCTCCTTTTAAACAGGCGGAGCTTATCATTGTTAATTGAAACAAGAATATAATTTTCACCTGTTGCAGCTTTTATTGAAGCAACATCCCTTGCCTCTCCTTTTATGAATAATCCACTTTCAAGAGGTGGCATATATTTAAATTGGTGTTGTTTATTGCCCAAAAGTACTGTTCCATAATTTGCATCCAGCCGTCCTGTCTGGGGTTTTAATCCATATAAATTGCCGGCAATAAATAAGTCGTTAAAACCATCTTCATTTATATCTTTTGATAGTATCCCAAACGTTGGTGAAAGTTGAGCCATTACAGGTAAAGGTTGAATGGTGAAATGCCCTGTACCATCATTGATAAAAGCAGACGTTCGTGTTTCTGTTACTGTTAATACTGTTGCATTTTTAAGTTGCACCGCAGTAAACAATTCATTAATGGTTTTGCCGGCAAAGGAAGAGTAATGCAGAAAATCTTTTTTTATAGATGGAATCACACCTTCAATTTCACCCTTCAAATTATAAGGATATGACTTACCATCTGTTTTAAAATAAACAGGTATGCATTCAACCTGCCCATTATTATCAAAGTCGTTTACATACAGTTTAGCCGGATGATCTTTATCTGCCTTAATGTTTGAATTCAGTCCAAAGTTTCCTGCTACCAAATCAGGCGATCCATCATTATTAATATCTGCGATGGTTAAACAATTCCACCAACCGGCTGAATTAGGCACTTCATATTGCCGCATAAATTTTCCATTTAAAAATTTGAATACAGTTACAGGCATCCAGTCTCCAACTACAACTAATTCCTTTTTTCCATCCTTATCTATATCTGCCCACCTCGCATCGGTGACCATTCCAAGTTTTAAAAGTTGGGGTGCTATAGCTGACGTAACGTTCATAAAATTACCATTGCCGTTATTCTGCAATAGCACACTTGACGGCGGTAATCCATAAGTGCCGGGAATGTTTCTTGCACCTATAAAAACATCCAACCTGCCATCATCATTAAAATCACCCACTCTTATACACGAAGCATTGAGTGAAACTAAGGGCCAGCCGCTTGTTGCACGGGTAAAATTTCCTTTACCATCATTTAAATATAATCTTGGTTGCAAATAGGGTGAACCTGTCATAGCAATATTGCCTCCTAAAGCAACAACTAAATCATTATCTCCATCACCATCTGCATCAAAAAATTCAGCACCTATGCTTTCACATATTTTATCGGTAATAAAAGCTTGTTGCGGCTTTTGAACAAACCCGCCATCCTTTTGCTGAATAAATATTTTGGCGGTATCGCCGGTAGAACTCCCCATATAAAAGTCCTCAAGGCCATCACCATTTACATCTGCTACAGCCAGCTTAGGTCCTTCTGTTGACAGTAGTTTTGGCAGCAGTCTTTCAACATCAAAATCTATGTATTCGTTTTCTCTATGCTTTGTACTTCCTTTAATATTGCTTTCAGCTATTTGTTGGTAAAGGGCTGCTGAAGGTTTTGCAAAAATTATTTCATCTTTTGCATCCTGCTGATTTAGCGTTATTGTTTGATCACACTTTACGTTTTTGAGTACCTGTTGTTTTTGATTCGACCATTGCACTACTAAACTATCAACGGCAGTAGCTGTATCTATTCCAAAAAGTAAATTCGGTTCTACACTGCTTTGAAAACCCCTGGCAGGCTGCTGCTCCTGCATTTGCTTATTATCCTTGCAGTAAACTATAACCTTTGCACCATAACCAAAAGTATTAGCTGAGGCGCCTTTAAGAACAACCTTTAAGTAATGCTTATGCATTTTTTCTGCAGCAGTATTTTTATAAACAAAGGCTGTTGTATCAATATTATTTACAACAAGATCAAGATCACCATCTCCATCAAGATCGGCATAGGCGGCCCCATTGCTGAAAGAAGGAATATTAAAGCCAAGTTGCTGCGTTTGGTTTTTAAAGAATAAGTTCTTTTGATTAATGAAGCCATAATCAGGTATAGCTACAGAAGGAATTTTATCTAAAAGATCTTTAAGACGTAATTCATGGGTCATTACTTTACCCATCGCTTCAGGGTTTTTAAAGTAAGAGATAAAGTCCTGGTCTGTAAGGTCTCTTTTAAGTCCATTGGTAACATATAAATCTTTATAACCATCATTATCAAAATCAAAAAATAGTGATCCCCAACTCCACCCGGTTGCCTCTACGCCTGCCAGTTGTGCAATTTCGCTATAGGTACCATCATGATTATTTAATTGCAGAGAATTACCTGTAAACTGGTGATGCAGGTCGAGTTGGTTCTTTGCATTTGCTACATCATAATCGTCGAACTTAACGGTGGTTTTTAAACGGTAATCATTCTCAGGCAGCATTTCAGCAGTAAAGAGATCAAGGTATCCATCGTTATTTATATCAGCCATATCACATCCCATAGAACCGTTACTCATGTGCCCTATTGCATTAGTAATCACTTCTTTAAACGTGCCGTTATGTTGATTGATGTATAAATAATCATGTTCGTAAAAATCATTACAAACATACATATCGTCCCAACCATCATTATTTACATCTCCAACTGCTATGCCTAAACCAAATGCAATCTCACTTCCATAAATTCCGGCCCCGCTGCTTATATCTGTAAACTTACCATTATCATTTCTATACAAACGATCACCGTTTACACTGTCTCTTATGTTTCTAAGATTTCTTTTGTAGCCAAAATTATTAATAGACTTCGGACTGTTATTCAGCACAAAACAATCAAGGTCGCCATCATGGTCATAATCGAAAAATGCTGCTTGTGTGGAAGCTCCTTTATCATCTAATCCATACTCATGTGCCTGCTCTTTAAATGTTCCATCTTTTTGATTAATGTATAATTCATTAGAACGGTCGTCACCGTTTATAATACCTGCATTGCATACATAAATATCCAACCATCCATCTGCATTTATATCAACCAGGGTTACTCCTGTATGCCACTTGTGTTTGCTTGATAAATTTGCCGCATCCGTAACATCCTCAAATTTAAAATTGCCCTTGTTGATGTAAAGTTTATTACTGCCCTGGTTGCTTATAAAAAAAATATCAGGCTTGCCATCATTATTTACATCGCCAATGGCAACACCACCGCCATTATAAAAGTTGTGATAATTAAAAATGTTCATCTCTGTTGTATCTGTAACGGTATTAGTAAAATCAATTCCTGTTGTAGAAGAAGGCATTAACTTAAATAACGTGTCCTGCACTTTCTCTTTATTAGAAGATGTACACGAAGCTATAATTACAGATAAAATGAGCAGTATTGAAAGCCTGCAAGCGACGCAATAAACCATAAATAAGCTTCTAAAATAAGCAGCAAAAAATGAAGTAACAAATTACTCTTTTTTTATGGAGCATCAAAAAAAGGGATCGGGTACTATGATAACAATGATGCGTTAACTAAAGTTTAAAGGTTGGAAGCAGTCTTAAAATTATTTCTGCTACTTTACACGAGTATTTATTTAAGTATTTATTTTTAGTTTGCTTATGAAGACATGGATAATTGCATTGCCTGCTATTTTACTTTTGATTGTATTAAGTACTTACATTTTCATTCCCTCAAAGCTTACGGTTTCAAGCATAGCAATAATTGAAGCTAATGAAAATGGAGCTTTACGAAACATTACTGATGAAAACAAATGGCATAAATGGTGGAACTATGGCGGCCAAAATTCAATATCCACTTCGCAACAACCCACCCTGTTATTTACTTGTAATAACAACAATTATGAGCTGGCAGAAAAGCAATATAAATCAGTTAAAATAAAGATTGAAAATAAAGGAAGAAGCATTGAAAGCATAATGTTCCTTATCCCGATAAAAACAGACTCTACTGTGGTAAAATGGCAATTTACCATTGCAGCCAGTTCTAATCCGTTTAAAAGAATATTTGATTACCAGGCTGCAAAAGAAATGAAAGGATGTATGAACAATATTCTTGACCATCTTAAAAGTTTTTTAGAAAAAAAGGAAAATGTGTATGGAGTAAACCTTGAACGAACGTCATTTAAAGACACGCTATTAATATCCACTAAGGCAGCTTCTGACACGTATCCTTCTACCTCTTTTATATACAACCTGGTAGAAAGTTTAAAAAGCTACGCTATAAACAAAGGGGCTATTCAGACTGGTGCTCCTATATATAATATAACTGAAAGGGGTAACCAATTCAATGTTATGGTTGCCTTGCCGGTAAACAAAGTATTACCCGACGAGGGAAAGTTTGCATTTAAAAAAATGATACCCGGAAGTTTTATAACAACAACGGTAACCGGCGGCGAGCAATCAATAAACAATGCAATGCAACAGATCCATCAATACTTCGATGATTATCATTTGACACGAATGGCTATTAATTTTAAAATGCTGATTACCGATAGAAGCGCAGAACCCGACACAACAAAATGGATTACCAGGGTTTATCAACCGGTTTATTAGCACTTGCTATTTACCTTTCAATCTCTCATCTTTAAATTGAACCACCATCGTTTTATCATTATTCCTGGCAAGAATAAATGCTTCTTTGGTATTGATCATTATCTTTTTAATATGCCGTACCTGCCCTTTAACCTGTAGTCCGTTAAGGCTTTCTACAGCAAAATTTCCATTTCCTTTATTTACTAATAGGGTTCCAAAATCTGCATCATATCTGCCCATTTGAATATTGTTGTCGTAATAGTTTCCCCCTAATAAAATATCGGGAAGATTATCATGATTAGCATCAACAATAATGGCATCTCTGTAAGATGTTAATTGGGCTTGCCAGGGTAAAGCCTGTACTTTAAAGTTCAGGTTTCCCTGGTTTAATAAAATTGAATTCGCAAAATAATTAGCGGTTAACACCTCTGCCTTCTCTAATTTATCAGCAGAAAAAATTTCAGTTAAAGATGCTTTTGCAAAGTCCTCTGCATATAAAAACTTCTTCTTAATCACCGGTATCTGCTTTTGCAATTCATCTTTATTAGCAAAGGAAATTTCGCGTCCATTTAAGTAATAAGTTAGTACCTGCTCTTTTTTTCCATTGCCATCAAAATCGTTATAATACAACTTTACGGGTTCTTTATCAGATGCTTTCAGCCTGCTGTTTAAACCAAGATTTCCGGCGATTAAATCAACGTCTCCATCATTGTCTATATCAACAGGTATAACAAAATTCCACCAGCCTTTTTTATCCGTCAGCGTCCTCTTAGTAAACCTACCCTTATCATTTATAAAAGCATAAATGCCATTCCACTCTGTACAAACAATAAGGTCTTTATCTTCGTCTTTATCAATATCAAACCAAAGAGCATGGGTTACCATACCTATATTAGAAAGCTCTTTATTATAACTGCCGGTTACATTTTTAAAATGCCCTTTACCATCATTTTGTAATAGATAGGACGACGGTGTTTTTCCATACTCCCAGGGTACAGCCCTGCCACCTAAAAATAAATCTGTAAAGCCATCTCCATTAAAATCATAAGGAACAATACAAGAGGCGGTCATAAATAAACCCTCAAAGGCATTATCAACTTTTGATAAGTTTCCCTTGCCGTCATTGATGTAAGCCCGAGGCAATAAATATTTATCTGTACCATAATACTCGTTGCCTCCACTTGCAATAACCAAATCTATGTTACCATCATTATTTACGTCTATCCACGATGCATCCACATCTTCATAAATACTATCTGCATCAATTGCATGCTGAGTTGTTCTTATAAATTTTCCGTTTACCTGTTGTAAAAAAACTGCACTTTTCTTATCTTTTGATGAGCCAATAAAAACATCTTCAAGCCCGTCGTGATTGATATCTGCTACTGCCAATGCCGGCCCTTCTGTTGAAACCATGTGCGGAATTAATGGCTCGCGATCAAATTCTGAAAAACGATTTTCTTCATGCTTATACAAGAGGTTAGACTGTTGAGTAACATCAATAAATGGTCTTGTGGTATTTGTGAAATGACTGGTTATTTTTTTATAATCAAACAACGGCAAGCCTTTAGTGTATGCAAAAGAGATATGATTATTTGCAGGAGTGAGTTGAATTGTTTGATATGAATTATCAGGCCATATTAAAAAAGCAGAGTCAACAGTTGTATTATTTAAACCAATATGAATGGGAGTTTGCGTACTGGATTGAAAGCCTTTGGCAGGATTATTTTCATACGTTCTTATACCACCATTAGCATACAAAATAACCTTAGCGCCAATTGCATTTATATTTTTATCAGGCCCCTTTAGTTTGATCTGGACATAATTTTTATTTTTTTTATCGTTGCTCTTATTAGCGTACAATAAAGCGGGTTCATCAATATTATTTACAACAACATCCAGGTCGCCATCATTATCAAAGTCTGCATAAACTGCACCGTTTGAAAATGTTGACTTATCATTTTCAATCGCTTCATTCATATCACCAAATGCCAGTGTTCCATTGTTTCTAAAGAATTTATTGGGAATTTTTATTTCGGGAAACTTATTTACCAATGTCATATCTTTTTCATCCATCCGGCTTTCGGCAATTTTACTTTGCACTTCTTTATTAGAGACAAAGTTTACATAATCCATATCATTCATCCTTTTAGGAATGCCATTCGAAATAAAAAGATCCTTTAATCCATCATTATCAAAATCCATCCAAAGAGGCGCCCAACTCCAATCTGTAGCATATACACCTGCATATAAACCTACTTCACTAAACATTCCGTTTCTCCTGTTTAATTGAAGATTATTACGGGTATATTGATTACTGTATCCTGCAGAAATTTTGTACTGGTAAATATCATAATCATCTTCCCCTAAAGATCGCTTCAAAATATAAGGATCGGAAGGAAGCATGTCCATTGAAATGATTTCGGGATAGCCATCATTGTTTACGTCTGCAATATCTACTCCCATTGAGAACTGGCTGGTATGCATAAGGCAGCTATCTGTTTCTTCTTTAAATGTTCCGTTTTTTTGGTTGAAGTACAGGTAATCATTTTCATGAAAATCATTACCTACATATAAATCAGGATAACCATCTAAATTAATATCTGCAACCGCCACACCCAAACCATAACTGATGGCAGAACTGTTGATGCCGGTTTGCCTGGTAACATCGGTAAATTTGGCCTCCCCCCGGCCCCCTCCGGTGGAGGGGGAGATTATATCGTTGCGGTAAATCCTATCTCCGGACAACTCATTGTAGGTTCCTAAAAAATTAGCGCGTGGAGCAAATGTTCCGTTTTGATGAACAGAGTGATTTAATAGAAACATATCAAGGTCACCGTCCATGTCATAATCAAAGAAAACTGCCTGGGTACTGAATCCTGAGAAGTCTAAACCATACTCACTTGCTTCATCCTGGTAAAAAGGAACACCATTTTTATCAATGCCTTTGCACATAAGCAATTGATTTTTGCCATGCAATGTTTCATAATTACCAACCCTGCAAACATAAATATCCAGCAGCCCATCGTTGTTAATATCAACTACCGAAACTCCTGTTGACCAGGCACTGTCTTCAGGAATTTTTGCCTCAGTGGTTACATCTTTAAACTTTAGGTTCCCTTTGTTCAGGTATAATTTATTATTAGTTTGGTTAGCGCTAAAAAACAGATCAATTAAACCATCATTATTAAAATCGCCCGCACCTACACCGGCGCCATTATAAAAATACATGTACTTAAACATGTTGAACTGATTGGTTGGAGTAAGCTTATTATTGAAATCGAGACCGGTTTGTGTATTATCTAAAACCTGGAACAATGCCGGAACTTTCTTAGTTGATTGATGACAAGCAGTAAGAAGAATGAATAGTATTGCAAGAAACTTTACACTTGAATGCATCATAGTTTAAGTTACCTCTTACTTAAAAATTTACTGCCTGTTTTATTCCTGATTTTATAAAGAGCAGGGTAATCATTATTTTGAAGAAAGAGAATATAACGACCTGCAGTTCCCTTAATTTCCTGTATGTCTCTTACCTGCCCTTTAACTGCAATACCGGTTTCAACATTACTAACATCGCGATAATTACCTTTCCCATCATTCATCATAACACTTCCTAAACTTGCATCAAGCCTTTCAAATTGGGGAAGAAAACCAAATTCGTTTCCTCCAATAATAATATCCGGCTTGTTATCTTCATTAATATCAGTACAACGGATAGCATTAACTGAAGACAGTTGCTCCGTTGGCGGCATTTTTACTATCCCAAATTTACCGTTGCCTTTGTTAATTGCTATTACCGAACTGCAATAATTAAATTGCTTAATAATACTTTTCTTCATAACCTCTTCAGGAAACAACTCCTGGATTGATTTTTTAGCGTAGTCCTGGTGCTTTAAATTATTTTTCTTTAGATAAGGTATTTGATCTTCCATTTCGTGCTTTAAAAAAACAGGCATATCCTTTCCGTTGATGGTGCTTGTAATAATTCTGTCAGTAGAATTATTTTTATCAAAATCATTTAACCAGAGTTTTACCGGATGATCTTTATCTGGTCGCAGATAAAAGTTTTCTCCAACATTGCCGAGTATTAAATCGTTAGCTCCATCGCCGTTAACATCTGCAACAGCTACAGTTTGCCACCAGCCAAACATCTCTGAAAGGCTTGTTTTTATTTCCTGGAAATGGTCTTGCTTAAAACTAAAAATCCTTGGAGCCATCCATTCACTAACTATAATAAGCTCCTTTTGTTTATCGCCGTTTACATCTGCCCAGGCTGCTCCTGTAACCATTCCAATATTGGCAATGTCAGGGTTTTTTGTTTTGGCAATAGCTGCAAAATGACCTTTGCCATCATTTACAAAAAGATAGCTGGAAGGATTGCCTCCATAATTTCTCGGGTCACTTCTGCCGCCGATAAACATATCCTGGTAACCATCATGATTAAAGTCTTCGGCGATAGCAACCGATATGTTCATACCAGTGTTGGGAAATGCGGAGACATCAATTTCGAAATTTCCCTTACCATCATTTTTATATAACCTTAATTGCATCTGCCGGCTATCAGGAGCGTTATTGTTGCCGCCGGGACAAACCAATAAATCAAGATCTCCATCCCTATCTGCATCAAAAAACAATACAGCTACATCTTCAAAATCACTAAATTGATCGAATACTTTTTCAGGCTTTTTAATAAATCCACCGGCTTTAGTTTGAAGATATAATTGCCCTGCATGCCCAACGGTGCCACCTATAAATACATCTTCGAGCCCATCTGCATTTACATCTCCAACGGTGGCTTTCGGGCCTTCGCGGGATAACATTTTAGGAATATTCCGCTCAAAATAAAAATCTATATAATCATCCTCAACATGCTTTTCAAAAATAGATTTTACGGAGTCGAATAAAGGAATAATTGGGTTACTAACCGAAGTATAGTAAGCAGAAGCATTTGAAGGTTGTTCAATAATATGAACGGTATCTGTTGCAGGATGAGCGAATTTTGAAACACTACGATCAGGCCAAATGATTACCATAGAATCAAGTTTATCATCGCCGCCTAACCCTATAATCTGCTTATAATCCATAGATGATTGAAACCCCCTGCTTGGTACAACTTCACGATTAAACACTGCGTTACCTCTATAAACTTTGATGTTGCTGCCGATAGCAAAAGTGTTTTTGTCCTTTCCTTTTAACTTAATTCCGATATAGTGGTTTTTGTTTATTTGCCGGCTGTTATTACGGTAAACATAAGCAGGCTGATTTATATTGTTAACTACTAAATCAAGGTCTCCATCGTTATCCAAATCTCCATACGCAGCGCCATTTGAAAAAGTTGTTTGTGCCAATCCCCAGGCATTTGCCTTATCAGTAAACTGAAGATTATGTTGATTTTGAAAAGCTTTGTTTGCAAGCGGGGTTTTAGGAATTTCGGTAAGCACTTTATCAACACTTTCCTTCTCACCTGTCATTACCATTTTTTGAATAACAGTGTTTGCAAAAAAATCCATAAAATCTAAATTTGTTACATCCCTTGCCACACCATTGCAAACATAAATATCGTTGAAGCCATCATTATCCATATCAAACATTAAAGCTCCCCAACTCCAATCTGTTGCGGAGATTCTGCTATAATTTGCAATTTCAGAGAACTTGCCGTTCTTATCATTTAATTGCAAACAGTTCTTTACATACTGATGATAGAACCCCGCTTTTACCTTACTGTTATATAAGTCTATGTTATCAAAAGCGCCGGTAGTTTTAAGGCGATTATCGTCATCGGGCAACATATCTGTATTAAAAATATCAGGATACCCATCGTTATTAATGTCGCCAATATCTGCACCCATTGATGAGAAACTGGTATGTGAAATGCAGTTTTCAAAATCATCTTTAAAAGTTCCGTTCTTTTGATTGATGTACAAATAATCCCGTTCGTACGAATCATTTGAAACGTAAATATCAGGATAGCCGTCACCATTAATATCGCCAACCGATACTCCCAAACCAAAGCTTATTAAACTGCCGTGGATACCTGCCTGTTGTGTTACTTCAACAAAATGATTGTTGTCGTTTCTGAATAAATGATTGCCCCCGCCTTTTAAAAAATCGGCAACCTTCCACTGCTGCTCAGGCAAGTCTCTTTGATTGGCATAGTTGAGCGTGTTAACAGGTATAGGGCTGTTATCAATCATAAAACAATCAAGGTCGCCATCCATATCATAATCAAAAAAAGAAACCTGCGTAGTATAAGCTGAATGATCTAAGCCATATTGCGCAGCAGATTCAGTAAAGGTGAGATTATGATTATTAATGTATAATTTATTGCGCCTGTTACCCGATGTCATGTGCCCCGAATTGCAAACATAAATATCTAACCAGCCGTCGTTGTTGATATCTGCCATTACTACGCCTGTGCTCCACATGCTGTCTTGTTTAAAGCCTCCTTTTGCTGTTATGTCATCAAATTTAAAGTTGCCTTTATTATGATAAAGTTTATTATCGTCCATGTTAGATGTAAGGAATACATCTGCAAGCCCGTCGTTATCAATATCACCAATAGCAACACCGCCGCCATTGTAAAAATTGCGGAACAGGAAGCTGTTTTCGAGCTTGCCGTCCGTTACATTATTTTGAAAATTAATGCCGGTATTATCCAGCAATTCAAACAAGGGGGTGTCTTTTTTTTGTGTGCAGGAAAGCAGAATTAAAACAAGGGCAGCGAAGGATAACTTTACTTTCAGGGTCATCAGGATTGAAAGGTAAGACTTTATCAAAAATAAATAAAGGCCGGCAAGCCGGCCTTTATTAGTATTAACTTTTTTAAAATTATGGTGTGGTTAGTACCCCGGGTTTTGCTTTAAATTGGGATTAGCAGCAAGTGCCTGGTTTGGTACAGGAAACAATAAATTTTTGGCATCATCTGTTGGTTTATATTGCCACGGCTTAAGGTAAACACCAAAACGAATAAGGTCAGTTCTTCTAACACTTTCCCAATATAGTTCTCTGCCTCTTTCTGCCAGTAGTGTTTTAGGATCTTCTACATTAGCAGTATTAACCAGCGGCAAAGAAGTTAGAGGAGCCGAACTTCTTGCAGTTCTAAGTTGATTAACCATCGTTAATGCACCTGCATCATCCCCTGTTCTTAGTCTTGCTTCTGCAACCATTAAAAAAACATCCGGATACCTGAAGATCATTAAATCGTTACCTGCAGGTCCTCCATAGTTTGCATAATCCGGTACATATTTAACCACTCTTATACCTGTTACTTCCAGATTGTCACCAGTCTCTATCATATTTGCAGCTATGGTAGGAGTATATGCTAATAAATGAGTATTAACAGGGTCAACTCCGGGTTTCCATTTTCTATCATGGAGAATAACACCGTTTTCATTATATTGTTGGTTTACTAAAAACCCAGGACGCAATCCTGATTTGTCTGTAGCTCCGGCATAAAATCTTCCACCTAATCTCCTATCTAAAACTGTATCAGCAGGGCCAAAAGTGGTAGCTGCCGCTGTAGTATTAAAGCTGCTATAAAAATCACTGATTGTGCTAAAACCATTCCAACCGGCGTTTGGATTATTAGGCGTATATGAATTATAGTGCAGTGTCATGTTCCAACGTGCAGCTATACCTCCATTGTTTGCAGCAACGCCGGAAGTGTTCATATAAGTAAAAATTGCCTCTTTAGATTTCGCATCATTATCAACACTAAAATTGTCGAAATAATTTGGAGTAAATGAATATTTACCGCTGGCAATAATAGCATTACCAATAGTAACAACCTTCTCTAAATCTGCTGCATCAAAAGTGGGTGCAGCTCTGTTTAAAAATGCTCCTTTATTTAAATAACATCTCATCAACAAAACCCTTGCTGCATCAGGCGTTGCTTTGGAGACAGGATTATTTGCAGGTAAAGCAGTTAAAATGGCATTCAATTCACTAATGATGAAATTAATTCCTTCCGCGCCTGTTCGTACCACCGGTGCATTTAAAAGATTCTCCCCCGGTTCTCTAAAAGGGTACTGGCCGTATAAGTCAAGTAAATTATAAAGCGCCAATGCTCTTAAAAATCTTGCTTCTGCTGCCTGAGCGTCAGTTGGTTTAAATAGCAGAACATTGGTTGCATCAAAATTCAACTTGTTAAGGTTATTAAAAACATTAAGTATCTGCCCATGGTCGGCGTTCCATGTATGACTATGCAATACTCTCCAAACACCATTATCATCCCAGTCACCACCACGCGTAGGTACTAACGATTCATCGGAAGTGTTTTCCTGAAGAGAGAACAACTGGTCCTGACCATGTAAAAGACCTCCCAAATCAGAATATGCGGCTGCAACCAGGCCTGCAGTGCTTCCCGGAGTATTAGCTACCTCGGTGCTGGTAAGTGTGCTGTTGAGGCTTTCATTCAACTTTGTGCAACTTGCAATAGCAGTAATTGTAAGTAGTGAAAGAGCAAATTTTGTTAGTTTTTTATAACGATTCATATATTGTATTTAAATATTATAAAGAAAAATTCAGTCCAAAAGTTATTGATCTTGCTGTTGGATAAGGTACATATTCAATTGACCTGGAAGGATAGGAATTATTACTCTTATCAATATTTACTTCAGGATCAAAACCGGTAAATTTAGTAATGACAAACAGGTTGCTTCCGCTTACAAAGGCGCTTAGGTTTTTAATATAGCTGCCCCAACTTCCTAAATTATACCTGAGTGTTGTATTCCTCATTTTAAAGTAATCACCTTTTTCAAGAAACCTGCTCGAAGCACCAACTCCACTCGCCACTCCTTCTCCTGAATTGTATGCTGCAAGATCAATATTTCTGCCCTGAACAATGCCTGCAATATTGGTAACAGCAGTGGCAGTATTATTATAGATCATAAAGCCGAAAGCGCCGCCCATGTTAACACTGAAGGTAAATTTGTTATAACGAAGCGATGTGCTGAACCCAAGAAGCGTATGTGGGTTAGGATCTCCGGAGAACGTTGGGTTTGCACCTATTTTCTGATTACCATTTGCATCAAATCCTTCAAAAGGTTTTAAATAATATACGTTAACCGGTTGGTTGTTCGTAATAACCTGGGCTAATGTACCTGATACACCCTGGCCATTTATCTGCCCTGTCTGAACGAAATTATCCCGTTTAGTATTAGGGTCGGTAAAGTTTTTTATGTTGTTTTTATTATAAGCAACATTGAAATTGAAATCCCATCCAAAATCACTTCTCTCTATTATATTTGCGCCAAGAGCAAGTTCAACACCTGAATTAATCAAATTGGCATCTTTAAGATTTACGAATGAAACAGAAGACGGGGCAGGCTGAATTGCACTGGTTTGAAATAAAATGTCTGAGGTATTTCTTTTATAATAATCAACAGATCCATAAATTTTTCCTCTTCCAAAAGCAAAATCTAAACCCACATTGGTTGACTTGCTCGATTCCCATTTAAGATCGGGGTTACCATTCACAACCTGGGGGAAAGTGGAAAATGTAGTAAAAAGGAATTGCTCTTGTGAAGAGCCTGCAGGAAACTCCTGGTTACCGGTAATACCATAAGAGGCCCTTAATCCCAGATTAGCAAATATTGAGCTACCCTTCATAAAGTCTTCGTTGCTGATCAGCCATTTTACTCCGATAGCAGGAAAGTAGCCATACCTGTTATTTTTACCAAACTTACTCGAACCATCTGCTCTTAAACTACCGGTTACAATATATTTATCTAAGTAGTTAAAAGTTGCCCTTCCAAAATATGATTGCAACTCAGCCGTTGGGTTAGCATAAGTACCAAAAGGGTTTTGGGTTTCGGCGTTTTGAAAAATGTTTGTGTAGGGAATTTTTGTTCTTGTAGTTTGATCTAAATTAGTTTTAAAACCCGAAGCGCTGATTGAACCGCCTGAAAAATCAGTTTTAAAATACTCGTAACCTACTACGCTATTTAATGTTAAGTTAGCAGTTAGATTAGTAATGTAGCTAAGTGTATGGGTAAAAGTTTGAGAAAGTAACTGGGCATTGCCAATTGCAGCTTGACCTCTACCAGAAAGACCCGGAAAGCCTTGAAGCCAAACCTTCGATATTGATTTTTCTTGTACCGGTACCGTAGTTAACACCGTACAAAAATTTATATTCCAACCCTTTGGCAAGCTGATAAGCTGCTGAAATATTACCCAAAAAAATATTAACACTGCTCTTATCTGAATAGGCATCATTAAAAGCTAATGGATTACCGGAACCATTTGTTGGAAAGTTATATAAGCCGTTTGTCATAAGCGCCTGAGTCGGGTTCCAGCTTACTGCAGAAGAGATAATGTTACCGGTAGAACTTGCAGTATTGGAAACACTGGTAAGGTCTTCTCCATAATTACCTGCAATAAGGTTAAAATCGAGTGTTAGTTTTTTATCCAGAAATTTGTAATTACCTCCAATGGTAGCAAGGTATTTATCAAGGGCTGTCTTTTTAAGAAATCCGTCCATTTTGGAGGCTAAAAAAGATGCACGGAATCTGCCAACATCATTACCTCCGCTAAAAGCCACCGAGTAATTTTGAGAAAAACCTACCTGAGTAATTGCTTTAAGAGCATCCTCAGACGTTCCGCCGTCTAAAGTAGCGGGTTGATTGAATTTTTTTAATGCAGCTCTGTACTGGTCAGCATCAAGAATTTTAAAACGCTTCATATAACCGGCATTAACTCCAAAGCTTGCTCCAACCTCAACTCTCATTGGTCCGGTAGTACCTTTTTTAGTAGTGATTACAATTACTCCGTTAGCGCCTCTTGCACCATAAATAGCAGCAGATGAAGCATCTTTTAAAACTTCAATTTGCGCTATGCTGTTTGGATCAATAAAAAGAAGTGGATTTGAGCTTGGAGTACTTCCGAATGTAGTACCGAGGTTAGGTCTTGCAGATCCTCCATCTAACGGTACACCATCCACCACAAAAAGTGGATTATTGCTTGAGCGGATGGAAGAGTTGCCTCTGATTTGTATGGTTGATGCCGCACCGGGCTGACCACTTGTATTAGTAACTTCTAACCCGGCTACTTTGTTTTGAAGCAATTGATCCGGTGCTGCAATGGTGCCCTGGTTAAAATCTTTAGCTTTAACCGAAGCTATTGCACCCGTTACGTCTCTGCGCCGCGCAGAACCATACCCTGTTACTACCACTTCATTTAAATTTGATGAAGTAGTTTGGAGGGTAACATTAGCAGCATTGGAAGCAGATATTTCCTGCCTTCCAAACCCGACAGAGGTAAAGACTAAAGTAGCATTATCTGCAGCTCTTATTGTAAAAGAACCGTCGGTGGAGGTTTGGGTAGCAGTATTAGTGCCTTTAACGCTTACAGTTACACCAGGTACTCCATTACCTTGCGCATCAACAACCTTACCGGTAACCGGTTGTGTTTGTGCCATTGAAGTTTGTAGGAAAGCAAATAAAACGAATAGCAGTACGCTAATTCTGAAGAAATCTTTTTTAATTCTCATATAGCAGTGTTTAAAATGGAAGAAGCATTTAAGCCCTTCGAAGCAATTGGTTTAAAAATTCAAAATTAAGAAATATTAACAAATTTTGAGAAATATGTTCATTACACATATTAAACGCGCTTAAATTTTTATTAAGTATTCTAACTTTGCTACAAGTTTCCTAAACCAACTAAGTAAGAATTGTGAACCTTGAAGGTATCTCATCCAAAAACCTCGGAGAAGATGTTTCTGCATGGCAATATTATTATATCTACCTGATGATATTGTCTTATAAGAATAGCCTCGCATGTCTTCAATTGTCCCTGGTATTTTGGGGGACTTTAAATTTTGAAGAGATAAATTTCTTTAGGGCAGGTATATCCTGAATTAGTGCTTCATAATGCGATGCATTGTTGTTTATTTCTAAGTAAATATGAGCGGCAATGACATAAGTTCGTGCGTATAATTTGGCAGAATGAATACGTTCTTCTTTATCTGCAATTAGTTCTGGTTGAGTATTTTGCTCCGATTGATCAATTGGTTCTGGCTGAGTAATTTGTTCCGGTTGGGTAGTTTGCTCCACTTGAGCCATTGGTTCTTGGATAATTAGCTCTGGTTCAGCCAAAGGATTAAGTAAGCTATTTACCAGATTCAAGAACTGCCTTACTTCCTCTTTATTAATAGCAGTTTGTTTCTTTTCAAACAGTAAGATCATTTGCTGTTTCGCCTCTTTGTTTTCCAGGATTTTTTTTATAACTGCAAGGTATAGAGACTTTTTATTTACTGATTTCTGTTCTGCTATTTCATTTTTTATTTCATCAGCAAGATTATCAAGGTATAAAGAGGCTGTAACAGTAGGATCGTCTTTGCTGCAGAATTGAAAGTGATGAAATTTAAAGTTGATATAATTATACAGAGAGGGATGAAGATCATACAATAAGCCTAATACTGCCCAATTTTTCATTTATTATAGCATCCCAAATTTTATCTCTTGAAGATATAGAAAGATAAGTAAGATAAGAGAAAAAAGAATTAAAGGAATGTCAGGCAATTAATAGTTAATTTGAAAAAAGGCTGTTCTGTAAGCGTTGAATAAGCGCAAAGATTATCGATATTTAAATTTTTCTGGATTAAGCTGTTTACAAATTTTTTATTACCTAACTAATGCGAATCGCACGGGGTATACGTTTCAAGATAGCAAATAGCACAATTTCGTAAAGTACGTATCCGACAAAAATAAAGTAACCCGGTTGCAATGAAGTATTGTTGATCGTTATAGTGGTAAGGAAACTGTTGTGAATGTTTAAATTGGAAAGCTGGCTTTCTAAAATACCGTTCAGACCCATGTAAGTCATCAGGATGCCTACAACCATTACATCTGCCATATTCCATTTGTCCGACTCAAAAGCAAAATATTTTACGACTTTATTTTCTGCAAATTTTTTGGTGCTTAATATGTGAACACCGGTTGCTACCAGTTTCAAAACCGGAAAAACAATAACAAATACAAAAATCAGTACACCTACCAGCACAGCATCAGGTTTTGGCTGTTTTACTAACACCTCAACAATGTTAAAAATACTTTTACTTTGAAAAAACAGCACCTGGTTTTCAAAAGCAACCTTTTCGCCCATGAGCATAAAATTAAGCGTTTTGATTCGTGCATCAACCTCTATTATAGAGGCTGTTGAACCGACCACTAAAAGAATAAGCGCAAATAACAGCGACATGATAAAAAGTGTGGCGTGTAAGTGAACTTGCTTTCTCAACAACCACCATAATACAAATGCTGCCACAACGCAGCCGAGCATTGCGTACGCATAGTTGTACGTCACTTTCCGGATGGACGCGAATTCGGCATCAAGCGTTTTATTGAATTGATCCGCACTGGAAACATGGTACTTTCGGTACATGTGACTGGTAACCTCAGCTGTAATCGTTTCGGTACTATCGAAAGTCTCCGTTTCAAGCTGCTTTATTTTACTTGTGGTTATATTCTTTAGCCTTTTTTGGCTGGCCGGGCTATTAATCTTAGTAATAATAGTTTTCGCGAAAACTGGTACCTGTGCCTGTATTTGATCTGCATTTACGAGTTTATTAAATGCAATTTTTTTTAGCCTTCCGGTAAACGTGGTTTGTGGCTTATTAATTTGCGCAACCGCCTTACTAACGAGCCCGTGAAGCTGTTGTTCAACCTCAGCCTGCAGCTCTTTCTGCTGTTTACCAGTCATGCTGAAATCTCTTACCTGGTGGTTTACAACGGCCACAATCTTATCGCGCCACTGACCCACTGAAAACAGCCCGAAGGTTATATTGTTTAATGTGCTGTAATCTTCTTTTATTTGCTCCTGCTGACGGGATAGGGAGTGAAGGCGGTAGCCAAAATATGCCTCGCCGCATAGCAGGATACTTAAAACGAGAATAAGGATGCTATGGGGCAAACCGGATTTTTTAACCGGCGGGTTTTGTTGATCAGTAGTCAAAGCTGTTGATATTTAGATTACTAATTTTATTTTATTGTCGAAATAACAATGTTAATGCGAATCGTGGGGCGTAATAAACTTCAGTATCGTGGAAAGTACAAGTCCGTATAATACAAAGCTTATAAATATGATATAACCTGGCTGCAAAGCAGTGTTATTCGTAGTAATAATCGTTAAAAAGTTGCTGCGGACATTCAGGCTTGCTAATTGGCTTTGTAATAAGCCGTTCAGCCCGATATAAGTCATTAGTATGGCTATCACGATAACATCGGCCATACTCCACTTACCGGATTGAAATGCAAAGTATTTTATGAATTTATTCTCAGCGAGTTTCTTTTTGCTTAGGAGGTGAATTCCTGTAGAACTCAATTTCATTACCGGGAAAAGAATACTGAAGACTAAAATCAGTATACCTACAAGAATAGAATCTGCCTTAGGTTGTTTTACCAATACTTCTACGACATCGAGAATACTTTTGCTCTGGAAGAATAACACCTGGTTATTAAAAACAACATGCTCTCCCAAAAGTACAAAGTCAAGTGAGTTAATACGTGCATCAACTTCGATCATCGAGGCGGTTAAACCGACCGCCAGCAGTATAAAGGCAAACAGCAGCGACATTACAAACAACACAGCGTGTACCTCAACCCTTTTTCTAAATATCCACCATAGCGATAAAACGACAATGATACAACCAAGCATTCCGAAAGAATAATTATAGGTAGTAGTTTTAATCCTGTTCAATGACGCGGTAATCTTCTTATTAAATTCATCCGGACCGGATACATGATATTTTTGGTAAATCCTATTTGTAATTGAGTCTTTTGCGTTTAACGTACTATCAAAATAAGCGCTGTGCTGCATTTGGTTAAACTTGCCCATAGCCATCGTACTCAAATTTTTTTTAGTTGACGGGTTATCAACCCTGGCTATAATCGCTTTTGCAAAGCCAGGTACCTGGGCTTTGATATCATCACTATTCACAAACGTATTAATCGCGAATTGTTTTAATTTTCCGCTTATAGATTTTTGTGGTTTATTGATTATCGCTTCGGCTTTATTAATTAGAGAAAGAATAATTTGCTCAACCTCCACCTGTAACTCTTTCTTTTGTTTGGGAGTCATTGTAAAATGACGAACCTGGTGGTTAACAATACCTGCAATCTTATCGCGCCACTGATCTACAGAAAACAGCCCAAGTGTAATGTTATTGATATTGGAGTAATCTCCTTTTAACTCCTCCTGCTGATCTGACAGCTTATGCAAGTTGTATCCAAAATATGCTTCTGCGCATAACAGCACTGTCAATCCTAAAATAAGCATTAAATGAAGCAAACCAAATTTATTGGCTGGTCTGGTTTTTTCTTCTGTAGTCAAGTTTTTTTAATTAGTTCTGCAATATACTAAGAATAACAAAAAAGCTTAAGATACAGAAAGATAAGTATGATGAGAGAAAATAGAATTAAAGGCGTATCAAGCAATTAACAGTTACTTTGAAAAAAGGCGATTATGTAGGTAAAATCTTTTATAATGCATTTGAAATTGTACCCAACTGTACCCCATCAATAAAATACGGACACAAACGACTGATTATCAATGTATTAAATCTAAGTAAGTAGTCCCTATCGAACAGATGTCGAACTCTTTTCTGGAAGATTTACAACAATTGGTAAGACTGGCAGTTTAATTATCAACTATAAAAAGTCTAAAATTTATTGCACAATCCAGCAGGTTATTATAATCATATCGCCTCGCCCTCTGAATTGTTGATTTTAAAGACAATTGAGGCGAAGTTTACATAAATTATCAAAGTCATAATGAATTCATCTAATGTTTACTGGATTGATTTAACTATATTGTAAAACTGACTTTTCCCGTGTCTACGTTGCCAAAAGATTGAGTTTTGCCATCTTTTTTCTTGGTTATAATAAGAAATACGTGAATGCAAATAGTTCAAAAATCTTGTCTTTCGATTTATGTCATGCAATTTAAGTAAAGTCTTATTTCCATTTATCATTTCAATCATGGCTCCACCTACATCGATTCCATCCATCATTGCATTCATTATTCCCATTGAAGACAAAGGATCGAGAGTCTGTACTATATCAAAAATGAATCATAAAATGCTCAAAAAAGCAAAAACAAATGAAACAAACTGCACAAGCTTAAAAATACAGAGCCATGTGAAATGCAAACATCAATTGGCTTATATCAAATAAAAGGAAATCTTTTTAAACACTCATTTTGCAACGGTCTTATTCCATTTAATTATGAGATCTCTCATGGCTTATAATCATTTCTCCGTTGTTCGGTCATTTACTCGCCGGTTCATTGCCATGATTATGCAAACGAAGGATAATTTTTTTATAGAATTGGGTAATTACAAAACTTTTCCCCATGATAGAAGTTTTATTTTTGATTATTGTTAACAAATTTATTTGCAATGAAAGTAAAATTTTTCTTATCCTGCTTCGTGTTATGCCTCATATATGCCGATACAAATGCTCAGCCGCTGATAGCCATTTCTGGTGCGGTACTGAATGAAAATGGGCAAGCGTTGCCGGGGGCGACGGTAGTACAAACCTCTACCACAAATACAACGGTAACTGATCAACAAGGGCTGTTTAAACTTTTCGTCACATCCCAAAAAGGTACGTTGGAAATAAGTTATATTGGTTATATTACTGCCGTTATCCCGCTAAATAATCAGAGCGCCTTTCATATAGTATTGAAAGGGGCTACTTCAAATCTTGATGAAGTGGTGGTAGTTGGATATGGAACCCAGAGAAAAGTTAATCTAACCGGGGCAGTTTCATCAGTCTCTAGTAAAACACTTAGTAAAAGTGCAGTACCTAACGCTCCAAATCTTTTGCAGGGTAGGATAACAGGTTTAGAAATTATCAGACCATCAGGTAGGCCCGGGAATGACGACCCTATGATTCGTGTGAGAGGATTCGGTTCTTTTGGCGCATCTTCAGCACCATTGATTTTAATTGATGGAATAATTGGTTCTCTTTCAAATATTGCACCCAATGATATTGAAACTGTTACAGTATTGAAAGATGCTGCATCTGCTTCCATTTATGGGGCAAGAGCTGCAAACGGAGTTGTTTTGGTTACTACCAAGAAAGCCAAAAGAGGTGAGGCATCCCTTGAATATAAATTGGATGTAGGAATTCAAAATGCTACTTCCATACGCGATTTAATTTGGAACTCCGTTGAATATATGGAAATGTTTAATGCAGCCCGTTTAAGGTCTGGATTGACTGCGTTTTACACGAAGGATCAGATTAATGACTATAAAAATGCTACTGATAAGGTACAATATCCCGATTATAATTGGCCCGAACATATTTTTAAAACTGCCACAATTTATAACCACTCCCTCAGTTTTTCTAAAGCCACTGAAACAAGTAATTTTAGACTTGGATTGAACTATTCTAACCAGGATGGTATTCTACCGGGTTTCAATTCAAAGAGATATATGGTCAATTTGAATTATGAAAACGAGGTATTGAATGGGGTTAAAGTAGGTACAATAATTAATTTTTACAATAAACAAACAACTGAACCACAGGGAAATGGGGACGGGGATATCAACAGAGGTCTATATGGACGTTCCCCCCTTGCTATGCCTTTTTTACCTGATGGTAGAAAATCTTCAGGAAGGGCTTACAGTACTGAGCCATTTAGTACTTTTGCACCATTAACATTTACCAATGGAGATATAAAGAACAATACCTACTCTGTTAAAGCACAAGCCTTTGTAATTGTTGATATATTGAAGGGCTTGCAATGGGAGACAAAGGGTGGTATTAATTTTGATAATTATTTCAGGAAGTTACACGCTTTTGGTAGTCCTGGTGAATATTATTTCTATCAAAAACTCCCGGGTGAGAGTGATTATAAAGTTGATGCGTCTGTTGGAAATCCAATATTTTTGGGAGTCTCCGATTATACTAGTTTATCAATTACTCCTACCCTCTATTCCACACTAAAGTATAATACCAAAATTTCCGACCATGAAATTGATGCATTGTTTGGGTATGAACAGCAATCAAATAGTTTTAGAGAATTATCAGGTCAAAGAGTTGGTTTTCCAACAGCAGGTTTAGAAGAGCTGAATGCAGGAAGTTCTGATGGTCAGTCCCTGAGCGGTACCGCTAATGGTTGGGCACTTCAATCTTTATTTGGACGTGTAGCCTACAATTATCAACACAAATATTTGATCGAAGGCAATCTTCGTTATGATGGTACCTCTCGTGTACAGGCCGATCGTCGCTGGGGCACTTTTCCCTCATTATCAGGTGCATGGAGAATGTCGGAAGAAGGGTTTATTAAAGATAATATAAAGTGGATAAATAATCTGAAAGTTCGGGGATCATATGGACTTTTGGGAAATCAGGAAATTGGACTCTATCCCTATCAGAATATTTTCAGCTATGCAAACTATACATATGGAAGTTCAGTGAACCAGGGTGTCACTTTGTTGAGAAGGACGGACAAAAACTTACATTGGGAAAAGACTAAAATTTTTGATTTAGGTCTCGATGTTGACATTTTTGATGGTTTATTTGGTTTAAGTTTCGATTGGTTTAAGAAAAACACTTCTGATATTCTGTCAACGCTTCCTGTTCCTGCTAGCCTTGGTTTATTAGGACCTACTACAAACGATGGTGCATTACGAAATACCGGCATGGAACTAGAACTAAGCCACAGCAATAATATAGGAAAATTTCACTATTCTGCTAATTTCCTAATTTCTAATTTCAAAAATGAACTTGTATCCATCGGAACTCCAACAAAGGGAGTCAAGGAAGTGGGGTTACCCTATAATTCAATTTATATTTATCAATGGGATGGTATTTTCCAAAGTCAAGGTGACATTGATAAATCACCAAAACAAAACAATAACCCAAAGCCGGGAGACTTGAAAATAAAGGATCAAAATGCAGATAATATAATAGATGCTGCTGATCGGGTAAGTTTTAGTCCTTTCCCCAAATTTAATTATTCATTAAATGTGAACTTAGAATGGAAACGATTTGCTTTTTCATTTTTCTTACAAGGCGTAGAAGGGTCTCATGCCTTCCTTACAGACTGGTTAACATTGCCATTTCGAGAAGGGGTACCGCCAAAGGCTGAATATCGAAATGCCTGGACATCCGAGAATCATAGCAATACAATCCCGGCTATTCATCTATTTAGTTATCCGGGAGTTTATGGGTATCCTTCTACTTATTTATTCCGAAATAATTCATACTTACGCTTGAAGAATGTTTACCTGTCGTATACGTTGCCTGAAAATATACTAAAAACGATTAAAGCGAAAGGAATCTCAGTATATGTTTCAGGAAATGACTTACTCACTTTTACTAAGTTTGATGATGGAGACCCTGAAATGCGGGAAGGTTCAATCACAACACCATTTCCTCAAGTACGCATTATCAATTTTGGATTAAACGTTAACTTTTAAAACTTAAAAAAAAAATTATGAGAGCCTTTAGACTTCTTATACTTACGGGCATAATGATATCGGTGTCATTTCCCTCATGCAAGAAATTCTTGGAAAAAAATCCTCTGGATGCCATATCAAGCGAAACATTTTGGAATACTGATGCTGACGCACAAATGGCTTTGACAGGCTGTTACCATGCCCTATACCCGGCCCCCGGCTACCCCTTATCGCCTTTTGATTGGTCCCGGCCTTATTTAGACTGTCTTGCTGATAATGGCTTTTCACAATGGGGGTGCTATAACTGGTGCATAACTACTATAGTTACAGGTGATCTTAACCCATCTACAAGTGGACTATCCCCTGATCTTTATCGTTATTATTATAAAGGGATTGCTGCTTTTAATTATTTTTTGGCCAATATTGATAAAGTTAAAAGTATCGATGCTAATAAAAAGAACTTATATATAGGCGAAGTTAAATTTCTTCGAGCACTATTTTATTTTGACTTAGTTAATTTTTGGGGAGATGTAATATTATATAAAGAAAGTCCGGCAACACCTGAGGATGCAAAAATAGGGCAAAGTCCCAAAAAAGAAGTATTAGGGTTTGTAAAAGAAGACTTGGATTTCGCTATTGCAAACTTGCCAAACACAGCTTATTCCGGACACGCAGTTAAAGGAAGTGCAATGGCATTAAAAACGAGGGTCCTCCTTTATGAAGAAAAATGGGCGGATGCCTCAACACTTGCAAAACAAATTATGGATGAGGGAAAATTCAGTTTGGGAAGCAATTACGAAGGACTGTTTCTTACTTCTGGGCAAACAAATAATCCTGAAATAATGTTTTCAACCGTGTATCTTGCGCCTACCTTAGGGCAAGGAAGAATCGTTTTTGGCAGAGCTGCAAATATGGAATTTGGATGGGGTTCTCATATTTCACCATATTGGGATTTAGTAGATGCTTATGAGAGTATCGATGGAAAATCGATAACCGAATCTCCTTTATATAATGCCACCACTCCATGGTTAAATCGTGATCCAAGGCTTAGATATACCATAAGAATGCCTAACGTGAAATGGCCCGCTGGTGAGCCCTCAGGGGCACCGAGTTTAACCGGAATAAATATGCAGAAGTACGTTGATCTTTCACAAGCACCATATAGTTATAGTAGGGGAGAGCAATACGATCAAGATTATGTACACATTCGTTTTGCAGATGTCTTGTTGATGTATGCCGAAGCAAAAAACGAAGTAAGTGGACCGGATGCAAGTATTTATGATGCTTTAGATAAGATTAGAAGTAGAACCGGTGTAAATATGCCAGGGGTTGATAGGGCAAAATACAATACACAAGGATTACTTAGAGATTATGTTCGTCACGAAAGGCGCATTGAGTTGGCTCTCGAAGGGCAAAGATATTTTGACCTCAAACGTTGGCACATTGCACATATCATATTGCCAAAGTTAAAAACACCGGGTGGTGTACCTCTTGTTTTTGAGCAAAAGAATTATCTTCTTCCCTTTCCACAAAGTGAAATAGATATAAATCCAAATCTTAAACAAAATCCTGGATATTGATATTGATGCATTAAAATTTTCAACTGACTTTACAAAAGGAGTGTTAGAATTTTTCAACTTGGCCAGGAAACTTTGTAAACTTTGTTATGTACCTGATTTTGCTACTCTCTTGTTTCTATCAATATATTTCTCATTCAAATTTAATAATCCAACATTTTGAAAATACATCTTCTGTTTAGAGGGATGTTACTTACAATTATTTTTATATTTGCAGTAAATATTGACAGGTTATCTGCTCAACGCTCGCCGGTCAAGAGCAGTGGTCTGATAGCTAAATCTGTCGTTTCTTTAGATGGACAATGGAGGTTGGCAATAGATTCCTTGAATGTCGGAAAGAAGGAGAAATGGTGGGAAAACCCCATTCCTGAGGCCAAGCCAGTTAAAGTTCCATGGATTCTTCAAGATGTTTTTCCTGCCTATCATGGCGTTGTTTGGTATTGGCGGGACTTTTTGGCTCCAAAGAATAATTATCCTTCCGGTCGGACTTTATTACGTTTTTGTTCAATTGATTATATGGCTGATGTATGGCTCAACAATATTTTCGTTGGTCGTTATGAAAGCGGAGACGTTCCTTTTGTAATAGATGTTACAAACGTTATCAAGTCTGGTGGCAACAACAATCTTAGTGTTAGGGTTTTGAATCCAACGAATGAACCGATTGATAGTATGACCTTGAAGCAGATTCCTAAACAAGCAAGAGTAATACCCTATGGTTCCGGAGCAGAATACAATTGTGGAGGTATTACCGGTTCAGTGGAATTGATGTTGGTTCCAATGGTTCGCGTGGAAGATATATTCGCTTCCGCTAATTCGAAAAGCGATGTTGTTAAGATAGAGGCAAACCTGCGCAACACAGGGACACAAAAGATTCGTCAGCATTTAGTATTTACAGTTGCACCTGCAACAAGCGGAGAAACTTTGAAGTCACTCTCATTTGATTGTGATGTTCCCCCAGGAGACACTGTTATTAAGACAGAGATAAAAATAGAAAACGCTCACCTATGGGATTTAAATAATCCCTACTTGTATAGACTGAGTGTAGGTAATACGAACGAAAAGGATAAATCCTTTGATGAACGTTCAGTTCGTTTTGGTTTTCGTGATTTTCGATTCGAAAATGGAAGTTTTCGGATCAATGGCCGGAGACTTTTTCTACGTTCTGCCCATACTTGCAACAATTTTCCTATTGGTCAACGATTACCAATAGACCCTGACCAGGCGCGTCGGGATTTGCTTGATATGAAAGTTATGGGATTTAATGCTATTCGGTTTATATGGGGAGGTGCGCTACCCTACCAACTCGACCTCTGCGATGAAATAGGTTTAATGGTTTACAATGAATCATATGCTTCATCGGGGATGGATAGTACACCGAAGATGTTTGAACGCTTTGATCGTTCTCAGGTAGGGATGATCCATCGCGATCGCAATCATCCGAGTGTAATCATCTGGGCGCTGCTCAACGAAAAGCTTGATGGCCCTATTTATAGACATGCAGTTACAATACTTCCGCTTGTACGTTCCGTGGATAACAGCCGAATGGTTGTCTTGAGTAGTGGTCGTTGGGATGGTCAATTCTCCATCGGCTCTATATCAAACCCCGGATCACGGGAATTTGAATACACTCTTGGCAAAGAAGCTCCTAATACTCCTCAATCAAAAATGACCAATTACAGTAATTCTTCAGATGCGCCGGGATATATGGTAGGTTCTGGGGATGTACATTACTATCCCATAGTTCCTCAAGCTGCACAATCCACTAATTTTATCCGTACTCTGGGACAAAATACGAAACCGGTTTTTCTGTCTGAATATGGCATAGGCAGTGCTGTTGACTTATGGCGTGTAACACGACATTTCGAACGTTTTGGAAAAGAGGAAGCTGAGGATGCGAAATATTACAAAGAGAGGTTAGATAAATATCTTGCAGATTGGAAGCAATGGAAACTGGATCAAATTTACGCCCGGCCGGAAGATTTCTTTACTGAAAGCATTCGCCGAATGGCAAGTAATCGCACTCTTGGACTTACTGCTATCCGTTCAAATCCGAAAATCATAGGATATAATCTTACAGGCATGAACGATCACGTAATGACCGGAGAAGGTTTGACAACGACTTTTCGGGAGCTTAAACCCGGCACCGTTGATGCCATGTTTGAAGGATTAGCGCCATTGCGGTGGTGTTTGTTTGCCGAACCAAAAAACATATATCGCGGCAGAAAAGTTAAAGTTGAAGTGATATTGGCTAACGAAGATGTTCTTCCTCCAGGAGATTATCCTGCGCTTATTCAGGTTGTTGGACCTGATAACAAACGAATTTACGAGCATAAAACTACGGTTACTATTGCGGCAACACAAAACGGAGTTGAGCCTCCATTGGCTATACCTGTTTTTTCGGATGATTTGCCTATAGATGGCCCAGCCGGGAAATACCATCTTTTAGCAACCCTTGAACGGGGAGGTGCCCCAAGGTGTGGAGAAGTTGAATTTTATGTTGATGATCCGAAGCAGATGCCCGCAATAAAAACGGAGGTTATGGTATGGGGCGAAGATGAGTTATTGGCCAAATGGCTTGCTAAACATAATATAAAATCACGGCCATTTGATGCGGAAAAACAAAAGTCAAGAGAAATAATATTAGTAGGACTAAGACCACCCGCGGGCCAGGATACCCTGTTAGCTTTTACTTCACTCATGCAGCATATAGCTCGTGGTTCAAACGCTATTTTTCTCTCTCCGGAAGTATTCAGACAAAACCAGGATCTGGTTGGTTTCTTGCCTCTGGAGAAAAAAGGTTCTTTATCAAATATTATTAGTTGGCTTTATTTAAAGGATGAATGGGCAAAAAAACATCCTGTTTTTGAAGGCCTTCCTGCCGGAGGATTGATGGATCATCAATTCTATCGCGAACTTATTTCAGGCACTGTTTGGATGGGACAAGATCCCCCCCAAGAAGCTGTAGCAGGAGCAATCAAAGCTTCCCAGGATTACTCTTCAGGGTTGATGTTGTCAGTTTATGCTTTTGGTTCAGGGAATTTCATTCTAAATACATTGCTGATCAGAGATAATTTAGATACTCATCCGGCAGCAGAACGTCTTTTGCGCAATTTATTGCTCTATGCTTCTCAAGATCAGGAAAAAGCTATAGGAAAAATTCCTGCTGATTTCGATTCAAAATTGAAAGCAATAGGATATAAATGATCCCTTTATTAATTAAAATTCACAAATAATCAGGTATAAAATATAGTAGATAGAGGTTAATTAAAATATATGCCAACTCATTTTAAAACACCATATTTAAATTTATCATACCCTTTTTTAAGCTTCAGTTTATTAATGCTTTTTGGGTTGTTATGTTCCGCTCAGTCTGAAAAGCAATCTAAAGTATCAGACACAACTGTAGACAAAGCTTATAGTTCATTTCGGATAGGCATTGGTCAATCGCTTCCCGCGAAACGGTTTAATGAGCTCATAGATTATTTTGATAATTACAAAGGGATTATTGATGAAATTACTTTTTTTACATCAGGAACACACCCTCCTATTCCTTTGGATGTTTTGAAGCGGCGTGTAACGATTTTTAAGGATAGAATGGAACAGGCAAGAAAACGAGGATATAAAGCCGGGATAAATGTTCTGAATACAGTAGGGCATCTTAACGAAAACTTGGAGAACTCTTTGCAAGGCAATTATACTCGAATAACCGACATTGATGCAAATGTATGTATGGGTGCTTTTTGTTCGAACGATGAGAACTACCAAGAACAATATATTAAAGAAGTATATAAAGCAACCGCGCTGGCAAAGCCCGATTATATTTGGATTGACGATGATGTTCGCCTGCAAGGGTACGGGTCTGTTAGCTATGCTTGTTTTTGCGATAAGTGTTTAGATATTTTTACTAAGGAATACAAAAAAAAATATACCCGTGCAAGTTTAAAGAAAGATTTGGACGAAGGTTCAATTGAAAAAAAGCTGAAGGTACGGGGAGAATGGTTGCAACATAACCGAAATACGATTGCTAGATTGTTTAGGTTGATTGAAAAAACTGTGCATGAAGTTAACCCTAAAATACCGCTCGGTTTTATGATGGGTGATCGCTTCTACGCGGGTTACGATTTCGAGAATTGGGCAAATATACTTTCTGGACGGGATAATATTCCTGTGATGTGGCGGCCAGGCGGAGGCTCCTATGACGACTTATCCCCTACTGGATTCATAGCCAAAGCACATGCTATTGGAAGGCAAGTTTCTGTACTGCCTGAAAAAATCGTTTCAATTCAGTCCGAGGTTGAAAACTTTCCTTATCAAAGGCTTAGGAAATCTGCAAGTATGGTTGCGTTTGAAGCGGCGACATATATAGCATCAGGCTGCACTGGAGCAGCTTTTAACGTACTCACTTTTTATGATGAGCCGTTAGACGAATACAAACCGCTTGCAGAAAAATTACTATATGAGCGTCCCTTCTTTGACTTAATGTCAAGGTATCTTGGGAGAACTCCAATTGTTGGCGTGCAAACATACTGGAACAAAAATAGTGCGATCGCAGGAAATGCAAGTTCAGGAAGTTGGTTTAGCACAGGGATGCCTTCTAATTCTTATGAAATTTATGATAATGGGATTCCCGTTAGCTACATTGAAAAAAATGCATCGGTAACTATTTTAGGAAAGGACATGGTGTATGCGCTTTCAAAAGAAGAAATTAGAAAACTTCTATCCACTGGTGTTTACATGAGTGCTGAGGTGTTGCAGCAGCTTAACGATATGGGATTTTCTAATATGACAGGTTTTGAAGTAATTGGATCGGAAAATAAAGATCGTATTGAAAGATTGACAACACATCCTTTGAACGGAAATTTTGCGGGCAGGTTGAGAGATAATCGACAATCATTTTGGATGGTTCCGGCTTATACTTTTAAGAAAAAAAGTGAAAAGGCGGAAATTCTTTCAGAATTAATTGATTATAATGAAAATATTAGGGGCGATTGTTCTATGGGTATCTTCGAAAACAGTCTTGGCGGACGCATTTGCGTAGCCGGCTATTATCCTTTGACTTCCATGGGAAACCTTTCCAAAAATTCTCAAATAAAATCAGTTTTTCGTTTGGCTTTCAAAAGATAATTTACATAGGTATATTAGTTCTTTCCATAAGATTAATTTATGGATACGTGAACCTCAAAATGGGAGAATAGTATTAGCTTTTACCAACTCTTCATTTGATGTAGTAAAAGATGTTACATTGATGCTAAAAACAGAGAATACAACAATCAAGGTATACGATATGATGTGTAAAAAAGACCGTTGTACAGTCATCAGGTGTAGATAGACCCTATCAAAAATTTGTGATCCCTTATGTTGACCCTTGGCAAGTTAGATTAATCGTAAACGAGTAGAAATTTATTTTACATAAAATACAAAGAAATGACGAAGTATGTAGCAGCTATATTTTTAAGTATAATATGCAACTTGTCTTTTTCGCAAGGCATTAAATTGAAAGATGTAAGTGGAATTTCTACACAGACAATGTCATTAAACGGAAATGATTGGAGAATAGCCATTGACAGCAATAATGTGGGTCGTCAAAATGCTTGGTTTAAAATACCTCCCGTTTCCGCTTCCAAACAAACTAAAGTCCCCTGGATTATTCAGGATATTTTTCATGATTATCATGGAGTAGCCTGGTACTGGCGCGAGTTTGATACGCCGGAAATGCATGATAATGGGTGGGAATATCTTCTAAAATTTCATGCTGTAGATTATTTAGCAGGTGTGTGGATAAATGGCAATTGGATTGGGGGCCATGAGGGAAACGAGTTGCCGTTTGAATTGAATCTTACTAATGTATTAAAACATACAGGAAAGAACCTGCTTGTAGTTAGGGTTCTCAACCCGACTTACCAACCAATTGATAGCATTGTGCTAAAAGAGACACCTTCCAGTTTGAAACACTATCCTTATACAAGCAATGCGGTTTACAACTCAGGAGGCATAATTGGAGACGTAGAATTGCTAACGGTTCCGGCAGTTCGTGTTAGTGATTTATATGTTCTTGCCAACTGGAAAACAGGTCAAACAAACATACGGGCGACTGTATTGAGTACGCAATCCAAAGAAGTGTCATCATATTTGTCTTTCAAAGTATTGGAAGCGCGTACAGGAACTCTAGTAGCCCTGACGAATTTAACACAAAAAATTGTCCCTGGAACTAATACTGTAGAAGTAGAGATTTCTGTCCCAAATCATAAGTTGTGGAGCCCAGATGATCCGATGCTCTATCGCGTTACAGGGTCAGTACAATCAATTGAATATGATGACGAATATTCTGTTCGTTTTGGTTTTCGAGATTTTCGATTTGAGAATGGTTATTTTCGACTTAATGGTAAAAGGATTTTTCTGAAGGGGTGTAATTTCAGCACACACTACCCGGTAGGTTATACCGTACCACTATATGAAGATATGTTACGCAGAGATGTAGTTAACATGAAAGCCCTGGATTTTAATTTTGTCCGTATACCTTTTGGTTGCCCTAATCCCCGAGTACTTGAAATTTATGACGAATTGGGAATTATGGTTCACCAGGAGCATTATGGGTCCTGGCAAATGGCAGAGTATGGGGGATATAGTGCTTCAAACAACAAGAATGAAAAAGAGTTGCTACTTAATCGTTTTCAAAATTCCATGGAAGGTGTCGTTAAACGCGACCGAAATCATCCCAGTGTGGTGATGTGGGGTGTTCTAAATGAAACTCATGATGGTATAGTTTTTCGAAAAGCCGTGGATTTATTACCATCACTGAGGCTTCTTGATCCTTCGCGCATAATTGTTTTAAACAGTGGGCGCTTTGACGGGGCAAAGGAAATAGGAAGTCTGAGTAATCCAGGTTCACAAAAATGGGATGTTAGTGAAAATGAATTAAAAGATTGGCATCCTTATGTATGGATTCCTTTTGACCCTAAAACTCTTAACGATCTCGCAGGTGCAACACATACTTCAAATCAAAGAATATATATAAGTGAATCAGGTCTTTGTTTCCCAATTGATCTGCCATCTGAATTGGGAGATTATCAAAGGTGGGGAAAGGAACAATCTGATGATGCCCGCTACTTTAAAAGACAATATGATAAATTTCTGAATGATTGGGGAAAGTTCGGTCTAAGCGAGTGTTGGGCGCGCCCTGAGGATTATATTAAATCGGCTTATAAAACAGGAAACGCTCTCCTTGAAACGGAAGAAACAGCGATACGTTCCAATCCATTTGTGGTTGCATACACTCCAACCAACGGAGTTGCAGATTATAGTATGGGCGAAAGTATTGCTACAAATTTTCGCAGGCTTAAACCTGAATTGATAAGCTCTGTATTATTGGCTAACAGTACACTTCGTTGGTGCGTGTCAACCGAGCCTCAAAGTATTTATAGGGGCAAACAAATCCAGTTGAGGGTCTCTTTTTCTAATCTTGATGTTTTACCGGCTGGAGAGTATCCGGCAACAGTTCAGGTAATCGGCCCTGATATGAAATCTGTCTTTGATAAAAAAGTGTCTGTTATTATACCTGAATTAAAAGACGGGTATGAGCCTCCGTTTGCACAATCGGTATTGACGGAAAAAATATTGATAAACGGTAAGGCTGGTGAATATCAATTATTGGCAACACTGAATCAGGGCGGAACTGCAGTTGGGGGAAAGACTGAGTTTCATGTCACGGAGAATGAAGGCCTGGCTAAATTGACAAAAGAGATTGTTCTTGTTGGTACAGATTCCACTGTAAGCCTTTGGCTCAAAAAAAACAATTTTAAAGTACTTCCCTTTATTAAGACGAATCAATCAAAAAGGCAGGTCATTCTACTTGTCGGAAAGAAGGCACAAGACAGTATAACGATGCTGAGCATCGTACGACAAATGGCGCAAGGCAGCTTCGTTATTTTTCTTTCTGATTCTACATTTAAAAAAGGTGAAAACACTACTGGATGGTTACCGCTTGTTAACAAGGGGAAAATTGAAGAAATGGACCAGGTTGGTGGCTATTATCGTGCAGACCGTTGGGCTAAGAATCACCCGATCTTTGCTGGAATGCCTTCTGGTGGCATGATGGATTATAAGTATTATCGTAACATTATTTCGAAAAATACTTTGTCCCAGGAAGGTACTGTACGTGCCAAACCGACGCACACCTGGGACGAAAAGAGCACTCCTCTTTCTTATCCCTCCCAAACTGTTTGTGGTGCCACAAGAATTAGCCATACATATTGTTCAGGAGTGCACTTAGGTATATGGAATTTTGGGCAGGGTCAATTTATTGTAAATACACTTTATGTAGCTGAAAACCTAAGCAAGGATCCTGCTGCTGACAGGTTATTCAACAATATGCTCAATTTTGGTTCACGTGATATCAGTAAACCAATGGTAAAATTGCCTTTAAATTTTAAACAGCAACTTATAGAAATCGGGTATCAAAAATAATTAAAAAAAGTAAGATCTATTGTTCTTGGCCACTCATAATTTAATTAATAGAAACTACAATGAAAGTATTTGCAAGAAAAGTGATTAGAGGTAGAATTGTTGCACCAATAGTGTTGATTATTATTTTAGTGTGCAACAATTTGGCAAATTGTCAAACAATAATGGACATTTCCTCAAATGGGATTAATGTCCACCAGTGGATCGAAGAGCATTTTACAAAAGGCAAAATTCCCCCGTTTTCCTTTGTGTATGGTGGGGAAAATTCCAACAGTTTTATCAGAAACTCGCAGTATAGTACGGAAAAGATAAAATCGACGGATTTTAATGTTGAGCAGTCTATTTACACATACTCCCATAAACACAGCGGTCTTGTTGTAAAGTGTTTTGTTACCTGTTTCAATAATTTTGAAGCCGTTGAGTGGGAGCTGAAATTTTACAATACTTCAGGAAAGAAGTCCCCCCTAATTGAAAAGGCAGCTGTTATCGACCAAACTTTTAAGTCTGAAAAAAAAGGAGATTTTGTCCTATATCATGCAAATGGAAGCAATGCCGAACGAACAGATTTTCAACCTATAGATGAAAAAATGCAAGCGGGGGAGAATATTTATATGACCCCGATTGGTGGACGTTCGTCTGATAAAACAGCCTTCCCTTTTTTCAATATTGAGATTCCCGGGCAGCGGGGAATTATGGTAGCCGTAGGCTGGACGGGGAAATGGTATGCCAATGTCCACCAGTTGGATGAGAAAACGGTATCGTTGAAATCAGGAATGGAAAAAATGAAGTTAAGCCTTTACCCCAAAGAAGAAATCCGCACGCCAAAAATATGCCTGCTCTTTTGGGAAGGAAAAGATAGAATGACAGGGCATAATCAATTTAGACAGTTTATTTTGGCTTATCATACAAGGAAGATGAACGGAAATCATGTAGAATTACCTCTATCAGCATTTCTTGCACGTGGAGGTCCATCACCTTGCAATGAACACGTTTGTGCAACAGAAGATTATTGCGTCGCACAGATTAGGCGGCACCAGCAATTTAATATTGTTCGGGAAGTGTTTTGGCTTGATGCTGGTTGGTATCCTTGCAAAGGACAGTGGCCAAATGTAGGAAACTGGACTCCTAACAAGAAGAATTTCCCTAACGGTTTAAAACCAGTTACGGATGTGGCACATACTACAGGGGCTAAATTTATATTATGGTTGGAACCGGAACGGGTTACTGAAGGAACGGAGTTCGCAAATAAAAATCCTGACTGGCTCTTAAAACTCCCGAACAATAAAAATTTTCTCTTTGATCTGGGAAATAAAGAAGCGCGGTTATGGATGACAGAATACATCTCGGATTTGATTCACAAGCAAGGAATAGATTATTATCGACAAGATTTCAATATGGATCCAATGCCTTATTGGGTAGCGAATGACAAGCCTGATCGTATTGGGATTTCTGAGATCAGGCATATTGAAGGTTTATATGCTTATTGGGACAGTCTATTGGCCCGTTTTCCCAATCTTCTTATTGATAACTGCGCAAGTGGTGGAAGGCGGATTGACCTGGAGACTACATCAAGGAGTTCGCCCCTGTGGCGAACAGATTACCAATATGGAGAGCCAAACGGTTCTCAATGCCATACGTATGGAATAAATTTTTATCTCCCGCTTTCGGGAACTGGTAATGTCATGACGGACTCTTATGCATTCCGTTCCAGTTTGAGTAGTGCAGTGGCTTTAATGTGGGATATCAACAATTCTAATGGTTCGATTCCTCAAATGCAGAAATGTATTCAGGGTTTCAAACGGTTACGCCCTTATTATTTCGGCGATTATTATCCCTTAACGGAGACAAGAAACATGACGCTGGACGATGCATGGTTAGCCTATCAACTTAACCTGCCTAAAAAGGAAGATGGCATTATCATGGCTTTCCGTCGCAAGGATTCTATGGATTCATCCATTGTGGTAAAACTTAAGGGATTAGATGGAAATGCGAAGTACGAATTGAATAATGAAGATTCCGCAATAAAAACCATGAAAACCGGAAAGGAACTTATAGCAGGTTTTACTATTACCTTAAATCAAAAGCCCGGCTCTTGTTTGATTTGGTATAAAAAACAATAACTTATAATATCCCTAACAAATAAGTATTAATATAAAATATGATTATCCCGTCGAGATATAAAAATAAAGACAGCATTGTACTGGAAAGCCGAAAGCTACGGGCAGAGTTTCTTCCAGACCCAGGGGGTAAGCTGGCTTCTCTGATTAATAAGGAAACTGGTTATGAGTATTTGGTTCAGCGAGACCATGTCCTATACCGTGACCAGCCTTTTGATGGGGTGTTTGTGGACGGTGAGTGCAGTGGCTTCGATGATATGTTCCCCACCATAGATGTCTGCAATTATGAAATAAAACCCTGGAAAGATATTAAAATGGCTGATCATGGAGAAGTGTGGTCTTTGCCCTGGGAATACAAAATTGAAAATGATTGCTTACATATGACCATAAAAGGAGTAAGATTTCCTTATTACCTAGAAAAGGATATTTATTTTATTAATGAAAACTCCATACAATTCAACTATACCTTAACTAATAATAGTTCTTTTGATTTTGAATTTCTCTGGGCAGCACATATAATGATCAATATAGAGGAAGGAACAGAAGTTACGGTTCCTCCGGATTGCAAGGAGGCTATTACGGTATTAACCAACGGCAATGGGAAATTTGGGGATATTAGTAACTGGCCTTATTTCATGGATCGCAATGGGAATAGCTACCGGGGCGACATAAGCAGGCCGAAAGAGGTAAAAGGATTTGAGAAATACTATTTTAAAAATCGGCTGGAAAATGGATGGTGCGAACTAAAGTATCCTGATAATAAGAATAAATTAAAAGTATCCTTCCCGGTAGATACTGTGCCGTATCTCGGGATTTTAATGAATGAAAAGGGATGGGATGAACTCTATAATATCATTATTGAACCATGTACGGTTTGTTTTGATAGGCCGGATGTGGCAAAAAAGCATGGACAGGTGAGCAAAGTGGAGGCATTTGGCAAATACCATTGGTATACTGTTTTAACAATTTAATTTAAAAATTTATGTCAGTTCAAATGAAGGATAAAAAAGTTTTGGTTACTGGTGCAGGAACAGGGCTTGGTCGCGAAATCGCTTTGGAATTTGCAAGACAGGGCGCTGTAGTTGTGCTGCACTATTCTCACGATTCAGATGGAGCAGAATCGGCTGTAAAGGAAATTCAGTCGGCAGGAGGTAGTGCAAAAGCAATAAAAGCGGATTTTAATGAAGTTGATCAGGCTATAAAACTAACATCATCAGCCATCGACTTTATGGGCGGTTTAGATGTATTGGTCAATAATGCCGGTATCACTATGACCTTAGAATTTGAAGAGGTAACACCCGAACAGTTTGATACTGTGTATAACGTAAATGTACGTGCCCAATATTTTATAATTCAAACTGCGTTGCCAGCTATGGCCAAACAAGGAGGAGGCGCAATAATTAATCTATCTTCTGTACATGGTTTACGGGCTTCTAAAGGACATTCAGTTTATGCAGGAACCAAGGGCGCTATCATTGCTTATACCCGTCAGTTAGCTATTGAGTTAGCCCCAAGGGGGATAAGAATTAATGCGATTGCACCAGGAGCCGTTCCTGTTGAAAATCAATTTAAGGCTGCCGGAACAAATGATTTTAGCGGATTGGGACAACTCATCCCTTGTGGTTTTGCTGGTACACCACTTGATATTGCTAAAGCAGCGATATTCCTTGCTTCTGATGATGCAAGATATATTATCGGTCAAACGATTGTTATAGATGGAGGCACCACTTCGTGGATGGCTTTCAGTGAAGGATATCGTGATATTGGACTTCGCTTGGGTAAAGGATATGTTCCCGGTTTGTAATTGAAAAAAGAATAAAATCCCTTAAGCAATCAGGAATGAATTGCCAAAATCGAAATAAAAAATGAGACTAGTAGAAAGAATTAAAGGGACAATAGTGAATCCGGGCGAAGTAGCTCTTTTCTATCTCGCACAGGCGGGGTTTTGCATCAAAACTGTTGATAATAAAATAATAGTAATAGACGCTTATTTATCGGATGCGTGTGAACGATTATTTAATTTTAAAAGAATGATCCCTTCAGTTATTAAAGCTGAGGAACTAAATGCTGATTTATATCTTTCCACTCATGAGCATGCCGATCATCTCGATCCAGATTCATTGCCTGTCATTGTAAAAAATAAAAAAACATTTTTTTTAGGTTCCCCCGATTGCGAAGAGCTGTATAAACAGAATGATATTTCAAAAGAAAAGTATACTATCCTAAAAGAGGGTGAAGAATGGGATACGGAAGGTATAAAAATCAGAGCGGTTTTTGCGGATCATGGCGATCTGGCGCCTCGGGCCAATGGTTTGTTGATCGATATTCATGGAATAAAAATATACCATACCGGAGATACCTGTTTTTGTCCGGAGGAAATCAAAGCATCCTTAAAATCAGATGTTAATATCATGATAGCTCCTATTAATGGCCAATACGGTAATATGAATGCATATGAAGCATGTAAGCTTGCTCTTATTATCAAGCCTGAATTTTTAATAGCTAGTCATTTCTGGATGTTCCTGGAACATGTCACCGAAGGGGGCAAAGGCGATCCTGCGACATTTTTAAAAGAGTCTGCCAATCTACCTAAAGAAATAAAAGCGATGATAATGGCTCCGGGAGAGCTTTTTAAATATTTTAAATAAATTAATTGCAGATATAAAACGCCTTTTATTGTTCGATTAAATATAATAACTATTGTGATGAATCATGCGAGAAACCGCTTTTCGTTATCAGGTGTTATAGTTCCTTAAATATAAAATTGTATGTCATATAATGTAATTATTACGGATAGCGGCTTCCCTGATAATAATCCGGAAAAGGAAATTCTTGAAAACATTAATTGTTCTCTTACTAACATTCAATGTAGAGACGAGTCCCAACTCAGATTGCAGTTAAACAAGGCGGATGCAGTAATTGTGCAATGGGCGTCCATTACAAGAAGGGTAATTGAACACATGATTCAATGTAAGGTGATCGTTAGGTATGGTATAGGGGTTGATAATATAGATCTTGTAGCTGCTAAAGAGAAAGGTATACCGGTTTGTAATGTTCCCGATTATTGTATTGACGAGGTTGCCGATCATACGATCGCATTGGCCCTGGCCGCGTTACGCCAGATAAGAGAAACAGATCAAAGGATCAGAAAAGGAGAGTGGAAGATTATTTTGCCTCGTCCCGTGTCTTCATTTTCGAATCTGAACTTTTGTATTGCTGGCTTTGGAAGAATAGCCAAAGAAGTAGCGCAGCGGGCGATTGGATTGCGTTTCCGAGTGAAGGCCTATGATCCTTTTATAGATCAGGCTGTTATTAAAGCTGCGGGTGTAGAGCCGGTATCATTAGATCAATTGCTTCAGGAGGCGGATGTTTTAAGTCTTCATTTACCACTTAACGCTGATACATTTCATTTTATAAATAAAGGCATTATAAAAAAAATGAAACAGAGCTCCCTGATAGTCAATACTTCCAGGGGTGGATTGATCGATTCTACGGCATTGGGGGAAGCTGTAAATAATAAAGAAATATGGGGCGCAGCCCTTGATGTTTTTGAAGAAGAACCATTGCCGTTAAATCATATTCTGTATCAGGTACCGGGAGTTATCCTTTCTTCTCATGTGGCATGGTACAGTATCCAGAGTATTCCGGTATTACAAAGGAAAGCAGCAGAGGAAGCATTAAGGGCATTGAAAGGAGAGCCATTATTGAATAGAGTTATTTAATGAAACGCATGTCTTTAAACAGGGTTCGGAATATTTGCAAGGTATTAGGTAAATCTGAAATAGGAGAGCGTTTTAAGCTTGGAATTAAATAGTCGTTAGTTTTCATTAAAACTATTGGAAACAGTTATAGCCGATGCTTTACGTAATAAATAAGGGTATGAAAAATTACAATTTCAATAACTAATTTAAAATTTATGTCAGGAAAAATGGATGGTGAAGTACTTGTTAAAGGTTACGAAACAAGAACCAGTGTCGATAGAAAAGGTTTATTGTCTCTTTATGAGGAAATGTTGTTGATACAAAAGTTTGAGCTTGCAGTACAAGAGAATTACCAGAAAGGTGAAATACCTGGATTTATTCACCTTTGTATTGGACAAGAAGCCGTTGCCGTAGGAGTATGTAATAATCTTAGAAAGGATGACTGGGTCACTAGCACTCACCGCGGTCATGGACACGCTATAGCGAAAGGAGTGGAATTGAAGTTAGTGTTGGCGGAATTATATGGTAAAGCCACCGGCTGCAATGGCGGCCGCGGCGGCTCAATGCATCTTTATTCATATGAGGATGGTTTATTTGGAACAAATGGTTTGGTTGGAGGCGGTATTCCATTAGCAATTGGGTTGGGAATGAGTGCTCAGAATAAGGGAGTTGATAGCGTAGCTATTTCGTTTTTTGGCGATGGTGCTATAAGCCATGGCGCTTTTCATGAATCGGTAAATTTTGCCGCGGTTCGGAATGTGCCTGTAGTTTTTATTTGTGAAAATAATCTATATGCTACTGTTACTCCGATTACCTCAGTAAGTCTCAGTGTAAATATTTCAAGTAAATCGTCTGCATATGGAATACCAGGTATTACCGTTGATGGCAATGATATACTAGCAGTTCATCAAGCTGCAGCAGAAGCAATTGACCGTGCAAGAAAAGGGAATGGACCCACCCTAATTGAAGCGTTGACGTACCGAACAGTTGGGCATCATGAGGGTGATGTTATTGCGGGCACATATCGGACTCGTGAAGAGTTGGACGTCTGGAAGAAAAAAAGCCCCATTATAAGATTTGAAAAATATCTTATAGAAACAGCAAGTGCATCGAAAGAAGAAATTGATGCGATATCCACCAGGGTTACAGATCGAATAACTGAGGCGGTAGAGTTTGCACGCTCTTCGGAATATCCAATAGCTTCGACAATACTTGAAAATTGTTGGATGGATCCAATAAATCCGACAGTTGCTTTAAAGCAAGCACCAGAGGCTGAAGAAACACTTACACAGAGCTGGCTTGTTGCGGTAAGAGATGGAATTGCTGAGGAGATGCGCAGAGATAAAAATATAATGTATTTGGGGGAAGGTATTGGTGAAAGAGGTGGAACCTTTGGTCATACTAAGAATTTATGGAAGGAGTTTGGAGCGAAACGTATAATTGATACGCCCATTTGCGAATTAGCATTTACGGGTGCTGCTGCCGCAGCCTCCGCAGTTGGTTGCAGGACAATTGCGGACCTTATGTTTGCTGATTTTATTTTTGAAGCAACAAGTCAGATAATTAATCAGGCCAGCAAGTTGCGATATATAAGTAATGGCCAGCTCAGCGTGCCTGTGATTATTCGTGCGGGAGCGGGTCAACTCAAACAAGCCGGGCCTCAGCATAGTGGTACCTTTCATTCAATATGGGCTCATTGTCCAGGCTTGCTGGTAGCTATTCCTTCGACTCCTGCTGATGCTAAAGGTCTCATGAAAACAGCGCTAAGGACTGGTGATCCCGTCATATTTCTTGAATCCAAAGCGCTTTTTTCTTCTAAAGGGCCTGTCCCTGTCGGGGAACACTATGTGCCTTTTGGAAAAGCAAAAATTATTGAGGAAGGCGACGATATTACTATTGTAACCTTTGGCCTGCCTGTGTTTAATTGTATTGAGGCTGGTAAGATTTTGAAAGATGAAGGAATCTCCTGTGAAATTATTGATTTACGGACGATCGTTCCTCTGGATAGTGAAGCAATTTTTAAGAGTGTGAGCAAAACCGGCCTTTTGTTGGTTGTTGATGAAGCTTACCCCGTGTGCTCGATGGGTTCGGAGATCGCTGCAATTATAATGGAAAATATTTTTGGTAAACTTAAAGGCCCTGTTGGCCGTCTTAATAAAGAAAATGTTCCTCAACCTTTCAGTCCTGTACTGGAAGCTGAAGTGACCATTACTACCGAGAAAGTCATTGATTCAGTAAAGGCAGTTATAAAAGGATCTCCTTTGAAGCCTAAAGGTATAGCAGTAAGTGGGGTCTAATTAGCATCAGGGTACAGATGATATAAAGAACCTTATACCTGATTTTAAAAACAACGTTTAAGCTTTTTATAAAACTAAAATGGAAAATATGGCTGATAATAATCCAATAGAAATTATAATTCCTAACCAAGGACTTACAGTGACAGAGGTAGTAATAGTTAAGTGGCACAAAAAGATGAGAGAAAGCCTGCAAAAAGGTGAAGTATTATTGGACTTTGAAACTGATAAAGCCGTTATCGAATTAGTGTCTCCATCTGATGGCATACTGAGTAAAATTGTTGCGGAAGAAGGAGAAACCGTTGCAATAGGCGGGGTTGTTGGTGTTATAACCGCCACTTAGAATTTTCATTAGTACAGATAATTTTAGAATTTTGGGTACCAAACACATTAGAGAGAAGACAAGATGATTCCTAAAAATGATTTTAAAGATAAAGTAGCAATTGTAACTGGATCGGCCATGGGTATTGGTAAGGCAATAGCCGAAAAGCTTTACCAAAATGGAGCCAGTGTTGTTATTTCGGATATTCATGTAGAAAAGGGGGAAGAAACAGCAGCACTGCTAGGTGAAAGGGCATTATTTTTTCCCTGTGATATCAGCGACCAGAAGCAGGTAAATTCTTTGGTCAACACTACGGCAGAGCGCTTTGGGAAATTGGATATTATGGTCAATAACGCAGGGGTGAACTCAATAAGGGCTGAAGATAGAGTTACTATCGATAAATATCCTGACGAGACCTGGCATAAAATGATCAATATTGATCTAAATGGCACTTTTTACTGCTGTAAAGCAGCAGCCAAAGTAATGATTGAGCATCGGTCCGGCTCTATTATTAATATTGCCTCGGTTGCCGGCGTTGTAGCACTCAGGCTACAAATAGGTTTTGTTGCAGCCAAGGCTGCTATTCTGAAAATGACTGAAGCGATGGGCTGTGAGTTGGCTTCATTTGGTATTAGGGTAAATGCGGTATCTCCCGGTTCCATAGTAACAGGGGTTACGCGTAAGCTTTTTTACAGTGAAGAAGGAAGCTTCAGTAAAATGGCAGAACGTGTTGTGTCATTTATTCCGCAGGGACGTCCCGGGGAGGCAAATGAAATAGCAGATGCGGTTGCATTTTTGGCCTCTGATTCGGCTACTTATATTAACGGCCATAATATAGTTGTCGATGGCGGTTGGATAGCTGGTTTCAATAGAGACTTCTGATGAAATTATAATACACAAATTTGTATTTAAAGTACCCGGCACCATTAAAGATACCAGATAATAATTAAGATTGACGGTTACAATAAAACCAATATCAATACGACGAATTAATTATAAACTTTAAAAACAAGATATGGAAATAATAATCGGATTGATTTTGGTTACCTTGGCTGGATTAGGTACCGGAACAGTAGCCTGGCCTATGAAAAAAATTAAGGATTTGCATTTCGAACAATATTTGTTCGTGTTCATGTTTACAGGAATAGTGGTGTATCCATGGATAATGGTGTTGACAAATGTTCCTGATCCTATCGAAATTATCAGAACGGTAGGCGTTAAGCCTTTACTTATTTCCAATCTGCTCTCAATTTGTTGGGGAGTAGCCAATGTGCTGTATTTTATTTGTGTGGTAAGAATAGGGGCTGCTCTTTCAGGAGCAATACTGTCTGCGCTAGGAATGTCCGTTGGTGTGATTTTGCCAATGATTCTTAAAGGAACCGGACTTTTTAGCGGTGCTCCCAACATTTTTTCAAATGCAGGAATAGTTATTATGCTTGGTTTGTTTGTAATTATTGTTGGTGTTATACTGGTAAGCATTGCTGGGTTCGGCAGAGAAAAAATGTTAATGAACAAAAATAATTTGAACAAAAAACAACAGGCTACAGGAGATTTTTTTAGAGGACTGATATTGATCATTCTTGCCGGAGTACTTTCCAGCGGATTATCTCTTGCATTCGTTTATAGTCAGGGACCCATTATAGAAGCTGTAAAACAACAAGGGGCAGGTGAGATTACAGCAAACTTTACTGTTTGGGCGCTTGGGATAGTTGGAGGAGCCTTAGTAAACATTTTATATGCTGTTTATCTCATGACAAAGAAAAAAACATGGTATCTTCTTTTTATCAGAAAAGATGAAATAGTATTTGGTGCGATAGCCGGGTTACAGTTTATTTTTTCAATTATGCTTTTAGGAAGAGGGATGGTTTTACTAGGCATACTAGGTGCCTCTATAGGTTTTGGAATTCAGCAATCTATGCAGGTTGTTGGTAACCAACTTGTGGGATTTTTGGGTGGCGAGTGGAAAGGTGTGGACGGCAAGCCGAGAAAAATCATGTATGCAGGTATAGCTATAATACTTACTGCGGTTATTATTTTTTCATTTAGTAACTCAATGATTTAGGTGGAGTAGAAAATCCAGCTACCCTGCTGTTTTTTAAATTTCATTTTAAGGAACAGTATTTTGCTATAATTATACATTTTTCATTCACACTTACTAATTAAACATCTATGAAATCTCATCTGCAATTTTATGGGATATTATTTGCAATTATTTTTATACGTGGGGTAAATTTGATAGGGTTATCTGCTCAACCCTCATCTGCAAAATCAATTCTACCCCCAGGGCTCACCGATGCGTTACCGGAAGGCTCCTAACTCGGTGGGTACGCATGGTATGTTTGCCTGAAAATTTTGCTCCCCACTGAAGTACTGGAAGTAAATATTTCCACTCCATGTTTCTACAAGATTCTCATCGCTGAGATTGCGTACATATTTTAATCCCTAACTCCGCCACTTTCATACGTATTATATTTTTAGCTTTTTGATCAGTGATTGCGTAGCATTTGTCGTTTCTGCATCATACCATTGTTGATTTATTTGCACTTTTCTTACTTCACGAAGCTGTATTAATAAATCTTTTACTGAATATTTTGACGTTAATTTTTGTGCTGCGATTTTTAAGTAAATGTGCTGATACCATTGTAATGCTATATGATTTATAAACATCCATCCTTGCATTGCATCTTCGTTTTGCATATAGGTGCTATCATTGTCTATTATATTTTTCAATACATCAAACATTCCTTCTATGTCTAAACGTTCTTTGTATGCCTGATAAATTTGCATTGGAGTTTTTTTCAACTTCGATATTATTACCCCAAGTGTTCCAAATGTCGGAAGTTTTTCCTGAAACTTCTCTATGCTGTATTCATCAGGATAAGCCTGTATTCTTGCTAAATAATCCTGTTCTTCTTTTTGTCTTAGTTTTTCATCTAAAAAAGAATACACCTTTTCCTTTTTCGAGTTTTATTTCCGAGTACCAAATAAATTTTTGTTCGTGTTGAAAATAGTTTTTAGTTTTTTTAGGATGCCATTTTCTAATTGCAGTGTAATCTATTAGTTTATTGTTGCGGTGCAGGGGAAGGATATATTTTAGTTTTTCGGTTTCCATCATGGTAACATTATCTGCCGAGTAAAACCCTTTATCGCCAATGATTACAGCATCTGCTACACCGCTTTCTTTGAGTGTTAGCTTAAAGGCTTTTATTTCTCTGATATTACCCGCATGCGATCGGTAGAATACAGGCAAGCAACTATTGGTTGCATAGATGTCCATTAGGTTTACCTGTGGTTCATAATCCATCTTGTTGTTATAGCCTTTATGGGATAGCTCAATATGTTTGGATTTGCTGAGAATATGAGTCGTGTCGGCTAAAATATATTTGCCTTTTTGCACAAAATGCCTCATATATTCCACCCCCTTTTGCCTGTTTTGTCCAATTTCTCTAAGTAATAAACTTATTTTTTTATCACTGATTGATTTTATTTGCCAATGTTCCCCTATCCAACTTTGTGCTATGTGAAAAGGCATTCGCTTGATAGGCGATTGATATACCAGTCTGCAATAGGCAAGTAATACAATCTGTTGCCATTGTTGGGTAAAACATATTTCAAGTTGCTTGTAAAATGAAGATAACAAGGTTATGATATAATTAGATACTCCAAGCTCTCTTGTAAGACCAACCTTAATAACCGTTTCTTTACTTGCCCTATTGCGCAATTGATGTTTATCGCCTTTAACCGAGCCATCAGCCTCGGTAATACGCCCGATAAGTTTGCCACTTATTTTTTTTGGCTTCTTTTTTACCGCATCATAAATTGTCTTGTATTGATATAAATAATATTTATTACTAAATAACCTGAGTTCCGTACCGGGTATTCGGTGTTTGGTTGCCCATTCCGGAATATTGAAAACACTACATTTTCAATATTTTTTATTAATAATACTTATGATTATTGCGGAGTTAGGGGTTAATATCAGTAAGGATACCATGAGCCTTATGGGCTTTGAAGGCTTGCCCATTTGTTCACAATAATGTTTCTTGAAAGCGTCATCAAAAAAAGACCAATTGATTTTATTAGCCACTTATACAGAGGATGTTTTTGATTAAGCTGATCTGCCAAACCAGAGAATAAACCTAGCTGGGGGGATATGTTTTTTTGGGTTGAAAGCATATATAAATTTGCAAGCTTTTTGGTGGTTTTGCAAATACCTTGCAGTTATTATTTTGCTTAAGCACTCTACAATTCAATAGCAAAAGATCTACAGCTTTTTTGAGGGACGACTAATTATGCAAGGCTTTCAATTTCCTTTGAGATGGGCAGAATAATCGAAGCTGTATTTAGCAATTGGCGGTTTAAAATTTTAAAGATAGGGCAGTAATAGAATGAATATTGTTTGAAACATCCAGAAGATGGTGCAAGATAAGGGGCAATAATAGAGAATATATTATCGGGTTAGAGAAAGCATTGATTTTGCAGGAATAAGAAGGGAGGAGGCTTTTAACCGAAAGCTGCTTTGGATTGGAGTAATAAGATAGTGAAACATCACCTTATTTAGTACTATTTATTAATACTACATCTGTATTGATACGGACTTTGCCCGTAATGATCTTTAAAAAGCTTACAAAAATGCGAACTGGAGGTATACCCACAGGCATAAGCAATATCAGAAATGGGCTCATCGAATGACTCGATCAATAACTCACATGCATGTACCATACGAAGATCTTTTAGGTATTGGAAAAAATTTATTTTAGTCCTATGCTTAAAAAAACGGCAAAAAGATTGTTCCGTCATACAGGCAATCTCAGCTACTTGCTTTAAAGAAATATGTTCGTCAAGATTAGCTTTAACAAATTTGATCACATCTATGAGGCGGTCAGAATCAAATTGGTCAAATTTGTTGTTCTCATTATTTACAATAAACTTCTTGTCCTTAGATATTGATATCAGGTGCATGATTTGTAAAAAGCCGTCAACTTTTTCAAACCCTGTTTTAGGAGAGAGTGCAATAAGTTTTTCGGCAATAGTATTCCTTGTTTCTCCTAATATCTGGATGCCTCTGGAAGCCTGTCGGATCATTTCTTTAATATTGTCAAACTCTTTTACAGCATCAAAAAACTGCTGAAAAAGTATAGGATTAAAATATGTAATAATTACTGTTGAATTCAAGTTTGAATTTTCCTCGTAAAAAGAGATATTACTCAGCCAAACATGCGGAACATTAGAACCGATAAAGACCATGTCGCCTGATTCAAAGGGTTCTACTATGTTGCCAATGATTCTTTTTCCAAAACCTTTTACCACAAATACAAGCTCAAGTTCGGGATGTGCATGAAACGAAGATTGCGTATGCGGAGAAGACAGAAACTTTTGATTTCTTAGATCGATATGTAAAAAGTCATTAATTAGCGGAGTTATTTCAGTATGTAAGAGCCTCATATGACAAATAATAAAATTAATGTAACCAATTTATCATGCAAGTAATTAGGTGCAATCGTTGTAATATAAAAATAAGTTATTTTATGAGTTTAACATATTTTTTTTATTTTTTCTGGCTTTACCTCTTATACTTGTTTTTGAAGGATGTTCTAAGGCCAACACTTGCATAACATGCATATTTTCCTGGATAGGTTTTTTTCTAAACTCATTTGTATTGATAACAATTTCTGTTGCTGTTATTTTTCCCACATAATTAAACTATCTCTCAGCATTTCATTATATATAAATGTTTTAACTCTGGATCACTAAGAACTCGTTCCATTTCCGACTGTATTATATCCTGAACGTCCTGTTTGATCTGTAAATAATTACGCTGTACCATCGTATTATCCAGCTTGCGAATTATAGGAATTTCTTTATAATCATTTTGTTCCTGCTTTAAGGCTTCGTAGTCATTTATAATTTCACAATGGAAGGCTTTGAGTTCAATTTTGCAATCAGGATCATCAGCTACCATGCCCACAAATTCACCAGAAGAAAGGGCAGAAATTTTGGACGGTGGGATTGCTGCTTCCAGTTGTTTAGAACGGCTTATTGAAGTATCCGAACGATTGATTGAAAGGCTTTCCCTATCCTGCATAATCTTTCCAAAACGTTCTGAAAGTTGCTTGGCAGTATCACCAGTAACCTGTCCGCTTATAATGTTTCCGATAATGTTCATGATCACATCTGCCTGTTCTTTACCATAATCTTTTCGGAGTTGACTAAAGTCCTGAACACCTAAACAGGTAACTACTTTATTACTCCGGGCAGTAGCAATGAGGCTATCCATATTATTGAGATAAATGGTTGGAAATTCGTCAAAAACAAGACTACTTTTTTGTTTTCCTTTTTTGTTCACCAGCTTAACTAACCGTGTTACATAAAGAGATAAAACTGCTCCATAAATCTGTATTTTTTGAGGGTTATTGCCCATGCAAACTATCTTTGGACTATCAGGATTATTAATGTCCAACATAAAGTCGTTGCCGGATAATACATAATATAATTGCGGTGAAGAAAGCTGTGCCATTGCCACTTTAGCGGAAGCTATTTGCCCTTCCAGTTGCTCCATTACATCATTAAGATAGGCATTGACAAAAGGATTGATTAATACATCAATTTCTTTTTCTGTTCTAAGTGCTGTAAACAAGCTATCATAATCTACCTGCATTAATTCAATTACATGAGGTAACGTACAAAATTCTCCATCATTATACTTCCGTAAATACCAGATAATAGCTGTTAAAAAATTAATTGGGGATTCAACAAAGAAGTCGCCCTGCCGCTTAATCCATTCCCGGTTCAAGCCCATCAAAATAGTACGAGCAGATTCAGCGGCATCGGTAATATCGCTCATGGTTGCATGGTCGAGGGGATTGCACCGATGGCTACGGGTAAGATTATCAAAGTTTATAACATAAAACTCTGGTTGTACAGGATATTTGCTTCTATACTTTAGCCACGTATTGTAAACAATTTTGGAAAGGTCGTCAAATTTAAAATCATAGACGAACATGGTAAATCCTTTCTTGATATGCTGGGTGATAACATGACGGATAACAAAGTAAGACTTACCTGCTCCGGGCGAACCTAAAACCATCAAAGCACGAAATGGATTGATAATATTTATCCAGCTTCTACGTGCTCTACCTTTTAAATTATATCGTGCTGGAAGGTTGATGGAATACTCATTCTCCAACAGCCTTTCTTCCTGTGGAAATGTCTCATTTTCTTTGTTGAAAATGTCTTTGCTGTTTAACTTTTGTTGTATCACACGGGACAGTAAAGTACCTCCCGACAAGACCAACATAAAGCCAATAGCTGTAATCCCGATATAAAGCATTGCAGCAGTTGTCAAGGTAATTTTAGGAAGCAAAGAAATGTAGCTTAAGAAGTAAATCAGTAACCCGGTAATCATATAGGCAAAGGCGGTTTTATAGCTTAATTTTTCATCCTTCCTGCCCTTTGCTCCCATCAATGATATAGCTAAAAATCCCAAAGCAAATAGCTTGGAAGTTTGAAAGTTGTTAAACAATCCTGTGTTGCGAATGTTGCCCATTAGTCTATGCGTAAGGGTTACTGTAAGGTGCCATTGCTCAAAAGCTGCATAGCAGTAAAAGTAAAAGTGTAATACTAAAATGACCATGCTGATCAGCCTGGTCATGTCCAGCATTTTTCTCAGCGCCTGTTCGTTTTCTCCTGTTTGCATAGTTGTATTTTTTTAAAAATTAAAGACTTTTATTAATACGTTTTTTACGTTTCTTTCCTCCTTTTCTTGTTAGTTGGTGAGGAACAAAACCGGATGCATGCTCCGGTTGTGATAAAGTTTCCAAAAGATCATTTCCATCTTTGTTTTGTAGTGTTGCAGGTGCTGTTCTTTGTTCTTCCGGTAGTAGTTTTCCTGATGATGGCTGTTTAACAAAATCGTGCTTTTGTGCAGGTGTTTCTTTCAACTCAGCACACCTTTCCAATATGCCTTTCGCACTGTAGGGCTTGCCTAAATCGCTGCCGTTAAAGATGCATTTTGTCTTGTGGTCAACATAGGTGATACCATAAATTAATCCTTCCTCGTTCTTCCTTAAGACAGTATTAATAGCTTCTTTTTCAAGAAACTTTATGAGGCTTTCTACAGAATGATTAGGGTTCTTTAATAATGCTAAGTCAATGGCATTTCTGACCCGTACTTTTTGAGCTTGTCTTGCTATTTCATTCCCTGGAAATTTTTTTTGTAGAAATTCTAAGCCAGGCTTATTATAAAAATCGCTTGCTTTAATAGGCACTCCAACCTTATTTCCATTTTCGTCCACAATCCTATAAACCAAACCATTGTTTTTAAAAATCCTTGAGTTCTCGCTACCTCTATCCGCTATGACATTGTATTGTTGTAAGACTGCATTTAGCTCAGGAAGAGAGGTGTATCTGTAAGAATCTAATACCGCATTAAGCACATTGGTAATGGCCCTTTTAGTTTCAGAACGACCGTATTGAACCTTCTGAGCATTAACTGGTTTAAGTCCATAATTCTGCCTTTGTTTACTATCTTCTGCCCTAACTAATCCAAAAGATAGTTCAATCTCTTTACGTGCTTTTTCTGACTGGTTTCGACCAATATTTTGCGTATCTATCCGGCTTCCATCTTCCCTAACTTTTACCGTTACGAGGTGAATATGTGGATGACCTGAATCATTGTGTTGATACACTAAATAAGGTTGTTTTGCAAAGCCGATTTTTTGCATGTAAGCTTCCGCAATTTCATTCAACTGCTCTTTCGAAAACTTTTCAGAGGGGTCAAAATTCAAGGAAATATGCACGCTATTTCGTGTTACATTTTCATTTAAAGCGGCCTGATTTAGCAGACGATTTAGTTTATATTTCACTGATCCATTTTTCTCCGATTTTACTAATTTGATTTTTGATTTCGTCTACCTTATTAAAAAGGATTTGTTTCTCCATTTCATAAGTAATAATCCAGCTTTTAAACTCTGCTATTTGCTGCAAAGTGTGAAGCTTTTTTACTGCCTGATTAAAGTTATTTCCAAGGCTGCTTAGTTCATTTCTAAGCGCCATCATCTCTGTCATAAAGTCATCCATGGATTGGTTACGATAGTAAGTTGTAAGAGGTTTATCAAGCAATACTTTTCGTGTGTATTCGCTTAATTTTCGACACGTAGTTTTAGAGAATTGCTTATGGATTTTTTCGTATTCATCCGGCTTCAAACGCAGGTGCAGCACCTTTGTACGGTTATTATTTTTTTCACTCATCACATTTTCATTTTCACTTTTCTAAAAATTAGTCGTATTTAAATTTTGTCCGCCCACGACTTCGGAGTAAAGGGCGTCCCAGATACGGTTGTGATACAACCGGACATCTGGCCGGTTGCAGGAAGGAGGCAATCTCACAACCTTTCGAATGTCCTTTAAACTTTGATTAGTCATTTATAATATTTTAAGCATCAGTAGGACTTATTGAAGTCTCATGGGGTGATACCCTTAATGAAGACATCTTTTTAAAGCTTATGCCTTAAGTTTTTCTTTTGGCCTTTTCCAAAATTTACCAGCCAATCGTTGAGGTCTTTATAATGCCGGTACAAGCCACTTTCATCCTTGTATTTATTACTCAAAGACAAAGCATATTGACTGTAATTCTGTCCTGTTTTATCCCGGTCTAAATACAGTGTGATTGTATCGTGCTGCTCCATAAAAGGACGTGCTTTTTCAAAGAAGGAGGCCGAATTTAAGATCACAAAAATTCCTTAGAATTTGAGGCTGATTTTTATGGATGGCTATGAAAGAAAGGAAGTCAAAAAAGCCTTCAAAAATTGCTGCCTCTCTAGCTCGATTGTTAAACGTTGTAATGTCTTTTGGGGAGTTGCTTGCCTTGAAAAAAGGGTTACGTAATTCATAACCACCGGCGTTATTTTTAAACCCGATACTAAAATATTCCTTGCCGTTTAATTCATATTTTATTTCTCTGCAAAATTGTTCCGCCACGTCAATTGGTATCCTTCTTTGTTGTAAGTAACGTAACAACGAAAAAGAAGAAAGTTCTTTCTCTTGAATGATATTTATTTTGCTTTCTGTATTACTATTAAAATGCTCTTGAGAGTGATTAACCAATGGCTTTTGAAAAGAAAAATTACTGCTCAATTTTTGCATAAATTCCCCTATCGTGCACTTGTTATATAAGATGCCAAAATCAACAAGATTGCCCCCTTTGCCAAGGCCGTGATCGTACCACCTATTGAGCTTTCTATTTACTTTAAACGAAGCCGTTTTTTCTTCTCGTAAAGGGGATAAATACCAGTAATCAAAGTGCCCGACTTTAGCTGGTTCATATCCTAATCCAGATAAGTACTGCACTATATCTATTTGCCTTGCTTCCTCTATGGAAAGCCTTTGTTCTCTGAGTTCTATAACTACACATTTTTGTTTTTAATTTCACATTCAGATTAACGGCTACGAAGTTAAACAAGCGGTATCTGTCTAACCTATCCTCATCATATTTTAATGAGGATCACAAAATGAGTACACCCTAATTTTGTCTGATAATTATTTCATTAACTCAAAACGTGTAGATATGCTTACAACAAATGACGTAGCCAAGGTTTATGATACGATTAACACTTAAACAGGATGAGAAATCTTCCAATCTTTTGGACAATTTTAATAAGAGTACGTTGCAAGATTTGACTTACCTGAGCGAGCATGGTTTTGAAAACACTATTCATTGTTTTTAATCCCGGGATGGAAAAAGGACATAAAGTATATTTTAAAACAATAGAATAAAATGAAAATAACGAGGTTTAAAACTTAGCATAGAGCCGTTAGATGGCTTTTGCTGTTTAAAAGGAGGTGTGTGATGGAAACAAGTGAGAACGACAAAATCACTCCTGAAAGAGCAATCGAAATTTTAAGGAAAGATGGTTTGGAAATTAATTTTGAACAGGCTAAACTCATACTGAAATTTTTGTATCAAATGGCCGATATTGCAATAGATCAGTACATGAAAAAGCAATTTTAATCACTATGATTTTTTAAAATACTATTACTTATTTTAGGATGGTAAAAAGCACTTTGTTAGCAGGGTCTTCAACTATAAATTATTTATAATTTTCCCAGTATAATTAAAAAAATTATTATGAAAATAGCAGACTTATATATTCGCGTAAGTACGGATGAACAAGCAGATAAAGGATACTCACAACGCAATCAGGAAGAAGTTCTACGTAAGTATTGCGATATAGATTCTATTCAGGTAAGAAAGGTGATTTTTGAAGATCATTCTGCAAAAACATTTAACCGTCCTGAATGGGTAAAGCTTCTTGCTGATGTAAAAAAGTATAAAGGCAAATCTGATTTAATACTTTTTACCAAGTGGGATAGGTTTAGTCGAAACGCAGGAGATGCTTATCAAATGATTAGTACACTTAGGAGGTTGGGGATAGAACCTCAAGCTGTAGAACAGCCATTAGATTTATCTATTCCTGAAAATAAAATGATGCTTGCCTTTTACCTCGCTGCTCCCGAAGTAGAAAATGACAGAAGAGCATTGAATGTATTTCATGGAATGCGTAGAGCAAAAAAGGAAGGTCGCTGGATGGGTACAGCTCCTGTAGGTTATACAAATAAAACTGATGAAGACGGACGCAAATTTATTTCTCCAAAAGAACCTGAAGCTTCTTTGCTTAAATGGGTATTTAAAGAATTAGCCAATGGAACTTTGGCTGCAGATCAAATTAGGCAACAAGCAAATAAGAGAGGGTTGAAATGTAGTCGCAGTAATTTTTGGACTGCTGTTAGAAACCCTATCTATTGCGGCAAAATATTTATTCCCAAATTTAAAGAAGACGATAGTTGTTTAGTTCAAGGACAGCACGAACCATTAATTAGTGAAGCTCTATATTACGAAGTGCAGGATGTACTTGACGGGAAAAAAAGGAAGGAACGTCCGAATACTAAAATCGTGTCTCAGGATAGCTTACCGTTGAGAGGATATTTAACTTGTCCCAAATGTAACCGGATGCTTACGGGAAGTGCTTCTAAAGGCAAGTACGACCTCTATTATTACTACCATTGCGTTTCATCCTGCGGTTGCAGATATAGGGCTAACTACACCAATAATGTTTTCATTGAAGAACTTAAAAAGTTTAAGCCACATCCAGGAGTGATAGGATTATATAAAATGATAATAGGTAATGCATACAAAAAGCAAATGGCACAACAACAAAATGGCAGCAAGCAGGTAATTGATGAAATGAACAAAGTGAATGAAAGACTTACTAAAGCAAGGGATTTACTTTTATCTGAAGACATTGATCCAATTGACTATCGCACCATTAAAACAGAATGCGAAAATAAACTCATTCGTCTTGAAGCAAAATTGGCTGAAAAAACAACAACGGCAATCACCACAATTAGTATAGATAAGATGATTGAAAAAGCAGTTTCAACTCTCTCTCATCTCGATATTATTTACACTGAAGCAAACGTTACAAGGAAGCGTGAAATAATAAGTTCGATATACCCCGAAAAATTGAGTTTTGACGGAATGCAATATCGAACTCCTCGCATCAACGAAGCAGCCCGACTTATCTATCAAATAAACAACGAGTTAGGTGCAATAAAAAACCGGAAAGGTTGCGATATTTCGCACCTTTCCGGTAGGGTAGCCCCGACAGGAATCGAACCTGTATCTAAAGTTTAGGAAACTTCTATTCTATCCATTGAACTACGGGGCCAGAAAAATTGAAAGTAAAAATTACACTTTACTTAAGGGCGCAAAAATATAGATTTCACTTTATCTATTTGCAAAACTAATTACATAAAAACGACAAAGCTGATATTTCTATTGTAAACATGCAGGGATACACAGTAAAGCGCCTTCAGACTAACTTAACTAAAGGAATAACTGATGTAAAATTGGATGTAAGTGCTTTATCAAAAGGCATGTACGTCATCCGCCTAACCAATTCTTTTGCCGGTTTTAAGGTAGTTAAAATGGTAAAATTGTAATCCTGCCGGTTGGGTAGAATTAAAGCGTGGAATAATTTTTTAATAGATTAAAAAAAACATAGCTAGTTAAAGTTTGCCAAATGTCGAAATTGTATAAATCTTTTACGGAATTATATAATTCTTAAACTTCAACAATGTTTAATTTTGCTTTCTTAGATGAAGAAAAATAAATCCATACAACTCAAAGCAGCTTTCCTGCTCATCGTATTCGCCCTGAATACTGTAGTAGGTTTTGCTTGTGCCGTAAGCGTGGATATGGGTTTTAATTCAAAACACCATCACGAGGATGAGGGTGCAGAAGCGGTAGTGCATATTCACAAAGATGGAAAACAACACGTTCACGAGAAGAAAAAGGAAACTCACAGTCACGATAAATCTCACAGTCACGAGGAGGCAAACAACCATCACAAATCTGGAGGAGATAAAGGCAATTGTTGCAACGATAAGGTAAACAGGTTTCAGCAGCTTGATAAATCTGTCCCTCAAATAGTAAAAGTTATTCATCCGGTCTTTTTTACTGCATTTGTTTCTACTTACTATAATATTGACATTCTACCTCACACTGGTATTATTAAGGACATAAAACAATTTGTCCGAAGTTACCATCCCCCCATACCAGACATCCGAATAGCTATCCAGTCGTTCCAAATATGATTTGATTTAATGTTAGTTCTATTGCATGGCTTCGCCATGCCTGTAATTATTTCCTATAACATTAAATCAATCAAAAAGTGAAAAAGTTATTTCTGTTAGCAACAATAGGTTGCTACACGTCTATTGCTGCATTGGCACAACACGACCATAGCAGCCATCAAAGTCAATCTACAAGTCCAAATACAAGTACAACAACCAAAGCAACGGTAACTAACGGAAGCAGCCAACAGGAGTCTTCCCAGTTACTATCCTCATACTACAACATTAAAGATGCATTAGTTAGCGGCAATGCAAGTGCTACCTCTGCAAAAGCAGGGGAATTTATGCAAACAGCAAATTCCCTGAATGAAAAAGTGTTACCTGTTGAAAATAAAAATGCATTATTAAAAGATGCAGAGCAAATTTCAAACAGTAAAGACATTAAACAACAACGTGAATTGTTTGCAGGTTTTTCCAATAATATGGCCGCTCTGGCTAAAGCCGTAAAACTTACAACAGAACCCGTCTATCAGCAGTATTGCCCAATGAAAAAGGCATCGTGGTTAAGCAGCAATAAGGCAATTAAAAATCCTTATTTCGGCAGCGCTATGCTTACATGTGGCAAGGTTACAGAAACATTATAATAACTCACCCTCACAACAAACATTTAAAATAAAACAAATGAAAAATCTTGTAATTAGCAGCGTAATATCCATAGGATTATTTACTGCATGCAGCAATGGCAGCAATAATGGCGCTTCTGCAGAAAAGAAGGACAGTGATACTGCACAGCATAGCACAACCACACAGGAGCAAACTTCCACAAAGCAGAATGATACAAAAGGCACGCCTGTAAAAGAGTTAGTGAGCCAATACTTGCAACTTAAAAATGCATTGGCAAGCGATAATGGTAAAGATGCTGCAACTGCAGGAAATGGTATTGTGGATGCGATTGGCAAAGTTGACAAGACAGCTTTCACAGCGGAGCAAAAGAAAACGTATGATGATGTAGCGGATGATGCCAAAGAAATGGCAGAGCATATAGGAAAGAATGCAGATAAAATAGCCCATCAGCGGGAGCACTTTGATATGCTAAGTACTGATATGTACGACCTGGTAAAAACATTTGGAGCTGGTCAACAACTTTATAAAGACTTCTGCCCGATGTACAATAACAAAAAAGGTGCGATATGGTTAAGCGAAACAAAAGACATAAAGAACCCATACATGGGTAGTAAAATGCCAACCTGCGGTGAAGTAAAAGAAGAACTAAAATAAGTTTGACATGAGTTGGAAAAAGAAAGCACTTCTTACATTATTGATTGTATTTATTGCAATTCAATTTATACAACCTGCCCATAATAAAAATGGGCAGGTATTACCAACGGATATAGTAAAGATGTACAATGTTCCGCTTAATGTGCAGCCAGTTTTAAAAACCTCCTGTTACGATTGTCATAGCAACAACACCCATTATCCCTGGTATTTTAATATTCAACCTCTTGGATGGATGCTTAACAGCCATGTTAGGGACGGAAAGGAAAACCTTAATTTCAGCAATTTCGGTTCTTATTCAGAAAGAAAGCGTAAAAACAAATTCAGAGCAATAGCAAAAAGTATTAACGAAGGCTCAATGCCTCTATGGCAATATACGATGATACATAAAAATGCAAGGCTGACAACAGAGACTAAAGCCCTCATCATTAACTGGAGTGAAAAAATAAAAGATAGTCTCTCTACAAAATAATGATATGAAAAATATAATTGTAATATTCCTTTTGCTTGTTGTTGCTACTTTAAGAGCACAGGATATGGGAGGCATGAAAATGCCTAAGCAAGAGAACACAAAGCAAACTGAAACATATACTTGTGTAATGCATCCTGAAATCCATTCTTCAAAACCAGGTAATTGCCCTAAGTGCGGAATGAAACTGGTAAAGGAAAAATCGAAAGCGGCTTCTGAAACAAAAAAGGAAACAGAGACTCCGACCCAAAAAGATAAGGCGGCAAACGAGGATAACATGCAGGGTATGAAGATGCAAAATGCTAAAAAAGAGCAGGCACAACCTGCTACCTATACCTGCGTGATGCATCCTGAAATTCATTCTTCAAAACCAGGCAATTGTCCCAAGTGCGGAATGAAGCTGGTGAAGGAAAAGCCAAAAGCAAATGCTGATAATAAAGCAAAGGATGACATGAAAATGGGTGATATGAAAATGCCCATGAAAGATGGCGATAAAACAATGGATAATATGGGTGGGATGAAAATGGACGGGATGCAAATGGATAATGTCAATGAAACAATGGATAATATCATGATGGCAAAGAAGAACTTAGGCCCAATAAAAACCATTACATCCCAGGCAAGACCTCATACTGTTCGTTACGATTTATATATTAGAGACACCACTGTAATTTTTGGTAAAAAACCAAAAAGAGCCATTGCAGTAAACGGACAGATACCCATGCCTACGCTCACCTTTACAGAAGGCGATACTGCAGAAATATGGGTTCATAACGAATTGAAAGAAGAAACTTCTTTGCATTGGCATGGCTTATTTCTTCCTAACAAGTACGATGGCGTTCCTTTCCTTACACAAATGCCTATTAAGCCGGGGGCTACCTATCTGTACAAATTCCCCATCATTCAACACGGTACGCACTGGTATCACAGCCATTCAGGCTTGCAGGAGCAAATCGGTATGTACGGCGCATTCATCATGAATAAAAGAAAAGAATGGGATATACCAACTATTCCTGTTGTGCTAAGTGACTGGATTGACATGAGTCCCAAAGAAGTGAACCGTAGCCTGCACAATCAAACCGATTGGTTTGGCATTAGAAAAAATACCATTCAAAGTTATTCCGAAGCCATCAAGACAGGGCACTTAAAAACGAAATTTTCAAACGAATGGAAGCGCATGCTTGCGATGGACGTAAGCGATGTTGCCTACGATGTTTTTCTGGTTAACGGCAAAAACCAGAGCGAATATCCAAAATTTAAAGCGGGCGATAAAGTAAGGCTGCGAATAGCAAACGGTGGTGCATCTTCCTATTTCTGGCTTAACTACGCCGGCGGCAAAATAACGGTGGTAGCCACAGATGGTAATGATGTAGAGCCGGTGGAAGTGGATAGATTGCTGATTGCAGTATCTGAAACATATGACGTGGTGGTCACTATTCCTGAAAATAAAAGCTATGAATTTTTGGTTACACCTGAAGACCGTACTAAGTCAGCCTCCCTTTGGCTGGGTAGGGGACAAAAAGTATCGGCTGCAAAACTTCCTACCCTCAAATACTTTGCTGGAATGAAGATGATGAACGATATGATGGACATGCATGGTAACATGAAACAAATGGAAGGCATGGAAATGGCCAATCAAACAATGGACATGAACACCGTGATGTATCCTGAAATAACCGGTTACGAAAATGACGACAAAACCAAAGGTTCACAAGAAGACAATGGAACCGGCAGCAGTGGCATGAATGATAAGAGCGGCGATATGAAAGGAATGGACATGAAGAACGGTAACAAAAACGACGCAGCAAATACATCTGCAATGAAAGGAAAAATGGAAGATGGCAAGAAGAAAACGGATGAGAAGGATGGCATGAAGATGAATCACAACAGTATGGCCGGCATGGATATGGGTACTACAAGCACTGACATCGTAACCCAAACTATGCAATGTTGAGGGCGCCGGAAAAAACTACCCTGCGTCCAGGACCAACAAAAACTTTAAGCTTTGAGTTAACAGGTAATATGAACCGTTACGTATGGAGCTTAGACAATAAAGTGGTTTCTGAAGCTGACAAAATCCTGATTAAAAAAGGCGAAAATGTGCGCATTATTCTTTACAACAATACTATGATGAGGCACCCAATGCACCTGCATGGTCATGACTTTAGACTGCTGAACGGCCAGGGCGATTACTCTATTATGAAAAACATAATAGACATCATGCCTATGGAGCGGGACACCATAGAATTCGCAGCAACAGAGCAGGGTGGCGACTGGTTTTTCCATTGCCATATTTTATACCACATGATGAGTGGCATGGGCCGGGTGTTTAGTTACCAGGATACGCTGGTTGATAAAACGGATATTACAAGCGCTAACGTAGCAAAGCGTGGTTTAAATTCTGATGACCGCCACTACCATTCCATGGCCAGGATAGGTCTGGAGACTGCCGGAAGCGATGGTATGGCTATGCTATCTAATACACGCAATACGATTGCTACAACATGGCACCTTGGCCTTCATCCTGAGCATGGTTATGAAAGCGAAACTACCATTGGTCGTTACTTAGGTAGAATGCAGTGGTGGCGACCGTTTATTGGGTATGATTATCATTATAAAAAAGTAGGTCCAACCGGTGAAGAGATAAAGAAAGGAATAATGGGACGAAACATTTTTGGTGATGATAAGTACAACTTATTGGGTCAACTAAGCAATAAAAATAACCGCAGCACAATTACCGCAGGTATTCAATACCTGTTGCCAATGAATGTCTTGTCCGAGTTTCGTGCAGATTTGGATGGCAAATTGCGTTTTCAGCTTATGCGGGAAGATATCCCGGTATCGCCACGACTTAGGGCAAACTTCATGATTAATACGGATAAAGAGTATGCACTTGGCATTCGTTACATCATCACTAAATATCTCAATTTGTCCACCCACTACGACAGCGATATGGGATTGGGTGCAGGTATAACAATAACTTATTAAAAAAAATTTCCAAACTTCTTTTATCAATATTTAAAACAAACAACAATGAAAAAGACAATCATGGCTCTTGCTATCTTATTAGCTGTTAACACCGGCACATTTGCACAAACCGGTAAGAGTAGTACTAAAACCCACAAGATCAAAACTACTTCAGCAACAAAATACACCTGTACAATGCATCCTGAAGTAGTAATGAACAAACCAGGCAAATGTCCTAAATGCGGAATGACATTAGTTAAAATGAAGCAAGAAAAAAAGGGCGGTAAAAAAATGGGTGATATGAAGATGTAATCGCACTTGTGGTTAAAGGCTGAAATGAAAAAACAGTTCATTAATACTGAACCTACTTGTATCTTAAAAATACTTTATGAGATTTATTCATCTTGCTATTTGCCTCACATTCTGTTCTATTATTACTAATGCTCAAGACAAAAGTAAAGATGATGTAAAGAGGTTTTTCTTTCATTCGCATGGCATAAGCTTTCAAGAATTTGAACAGCTAAAACAGCGAATAAATATGTATCCACAGTTTGAAAAACCAAAATCATCTACTGGTACTTTACAATTTGGTATTTTCTCTGAACGAAACAGATTAATAACAGGATACAGCATTAATGCGGGTAGCAGTCTTAGCGGAAACCGAGATAAGAAAAGTACTGCTACCAACTTTTGGGGAATATCGGCCGATGTTGGTTATAACTTATTGAAAAGCCAACGAGCCTCTTTATATCCTTTCGTTGGCTTAGGCTATGAAAAGTATAAAATAGTATTTAACCGTGATGTTTCTATGGTTCCTTTTCGATAGTGTATTACAAACGAGTATTGTGCAGCAGAGCAAATGGATAATATGACTAAAGGGGGTAAGACCGCAGGTAAAGCACATGAGCAAAGCTTATAAGATTAGCTATAAAACATATTTTAATGACCGTTTAAAACAAGTTTCATTTCATGGGTTGTTATCATACCCGCTGTATCTGCAAGTAACATTTGAAAGAAAAAGTATTTTCTTCAAGAGTTACTACTTCGAGCTTTTCTTAAAAGCCCGGTATGTAAACATGGCTGGTATAAAAGCTCAACAATCATTGATTAATAAAATCATTAAAAAAGAAACCGACCTTATCAAATTCATCGTTGAAAAAAATATATCCTCCTTTTCTTTAGAACATTTCAAAGTGCAGTATGCCCATTATTGCAAAGGCCTCTTAGATGAAATGGAGCCGGTGTTTTTAAGCTACCTAAGAACATTTCTTCAAGATGAAGGACTTCCAGCCTTGGGCAATAGCCTTCAGCATGGTTCAGAGATTAACAGTGCATTCGACTTAATTCAGGATATAAAGAAAGCCTTCATTCCATCTCTGTATAAAAAGCTGGTAAATAATTCCCTTTTTTATGGACCTCCATATTTGCCCCTGTATAGTTTCATGTTGTCAAATAACAAAGTACTTCTACAAACTATTACCATCAGGGATTGGGAAGAACAAAACCTGAAGGAACCATTCATCAAGATTAGGTTGGTCCAACCTAATATGTTTAGCTGTTTTATAGTCGGTAATCTCATTGTAGAATAAAGCCAGCTCCGGCACTTTAATGAAATGGCGGAAACGTTCTTTAGCAATAATTTCATTGGTTACTGAAAATTCAAAGTCGGTAGTCTTCCTTGCAAACACGGCAGCCCAACCATCAAAGTTTTCGATATGTTGCCTTTCCATTTCCGTCGGACGGAGATATTTAAACAACAGGTACATTTCTGTGAGGCTATTAGAAATAGGCGTACCTGAAAGGAATGTAACACACAGATCCACATCAAATTTTTGCTGCAAGGTGCGAACTGCAAAAAGCATGTTGAGTGCTTTCTGACTACCTTCCATATTGCCGATACCTGCAACCCGATCATGCCTTGTCGTAAAGGTCAGGTTCTTGAATTTATGTGCTTCATCTACAAATAAATGGTCAATGCCTAACTCCTTAAAGTTGATGCCTGCATCTTTCTTTTGCTCAATATCGTTGATTAAAGTCTTTAGCTTGCCCTGCAGATTATTCTTTCTAACCTCCAACCCTTTGAGCATCTTCTTGGATATGTCGCCACCTAAATCCTTCAACGTTTCCAAGTCGCGTTCAACATTATCCAGTTCATTTTGAAATATCTCCTTTTGAATTTCCGGTGACTGTGGTATCTTACCAAACTGGTCATGCGTAAGAATGATGCAGTCCCAATTGTTGTTTTTAATTTCATGGAACAGACGCATCCTTTTAGCTGGTGTAAAATCATTCTCTCCGGGAGCAAGAATTTTTGCATTCGGGTAAGCTTTCCGGTAGGTTTCCGTAATCTGGTTGATATTAGCTTTTAAGGCCAGTATCATTGGCTTGTGTACAATGCCCAACCTTTTCATTTCATGAGCAGAAACAATCATAGTGAGTGTTTTACCTAAGCCTACTTCATGGTCTATTAACGCACCACGGTTTTGTATGATACGCCATGAAGCGTTTTTCTGTGAGCTGTATAAATCCTCGATTCCTAAATTCTTTTTCTCTAATCCTGGAAATGTGAGATGATCGCCATTGTACTGGCGAAGGACATAGCAATTGAATGTGTTGTTATAAAGTGTTTCTAATTGCTTTTTATCCGCTTGTGGCAAATTCTGTAGCCAGGTGATAAAGCTATTGCGGATGATTTCAATTTTCTGATGCGCAAGCTGTATCGCTTCATTATCCGGTAATCGTATGGTTTTATCATCTGACAGTTTTACTTCGTATGTGAAAAAGGGCGTCGTATTTTCAAGGGCATGCTCCAGTATGGTATTCCCATATGTTGTCCTGCCGCTTTTAGGAGTTATTGCATATTCTTGAGATACCTTTGCATTATATCCCTGAGTGTTTACCTTGAAAGTATCTAACGACTGAAAATAGTTGACACTGGTATTAAGTTCAAAAAGTTGGGAAGCAAAACGATCATAATAATTAATCGGTATCCAGCGTTCGCCTAAGTTAAAATCAAGCAGTTCAAAAGGTATCTTTTCCGGCTGAACTTTGGCTATCGCTTCGAGGCTCCTTTGTATCTGTATATCATCTGGATGCAAAGCTGCCTTTTCTTGAGCGGTACTTAATTTCTCAACGACATTTCCTGATAAATATTGGTCAACGGTTTCCCATGCATTATGTAGCGGATTGAGATAAATACGTCCTTCCAACTTAGAGATAATTTCCGGTTCTGTTAAGCCTGTAGCGGCTTCAATAAAAGGGATCTCCACCTTGCCAGTTTCATTCAGGCATTGAGCAAGAGCTTCAAGAGAATTATCGGTTCGAAATTGTTCTTCTTTGTGATGGAGCGACTGCGTTAATACATCTGCCTGTGTATATCGTTCGCCTTCTTTTCGTTCCAGAAAAGAAAGAACAGTAAAGCCAAAGGCAGTATCGTTAGCAATTAATTTACGGTTGTTTGGATAATTAAGTAACCCATATTGGCTAACAAACTTTTCATAGCTATTTCGTAAGGTTTCTCTTAAACCTGCATATTCTACATTACCGGAAAATTCCCTTTGTGATAATTCAAATAGCTATCCCGGATAGAAATATATTGCTCATAAAATCCTTTATCTTTTTGACCTGATAAGAAAGGTTGAAAACTTGCTTGTTTAAATTCAGCATCAGGATTGCCAATACTTCCAGCTTCTCCTTTATGTATAACCAGCGTTCCCTCTTTGTAAAAGGTTTTAGATTGGTAAATAATTCCGGCTGGTTTAGTTTTCTTTTTCTTGTAAAAAGGTTCTGCAGGTCATGAAAATAAAACCGCATGCCTATAATCAGATACCATACTGCTAAAAGGAGGGTAACAACCAAAATGTAGCTTGTCCAGGAAATGTTTGTAAACATATACTTCGTTTTTTTTCGTTCTCACTAATTAATCCGGATAACTGATGTTATATATCCGGCTTGCCTGTAATGACTATGCAAAAGAACATCAGCACGAAGCGCCTATCAAGTCCAACTTTAATTGTATCTTTTTTGTACCCGTTGTACCCTATTGATAATCAGAAAGAAAAAACTTTAAAAAATAAAAAATCCTCACTATGGAGGATGTTGGCGGAAACATCAGCAACCATCGGACAGTCACAGCTTTAATTTGTCGTAGATGCCCCTTAAAAATGTGTCAATTGCACCCTGTAAAAGAGGATAAGGTTATTCAACTTTGTGTTATCATTAAACATCCAAAAAGCAATATGGCGACTACAAAAAATTCAAAAAGCATCCGGGCGACAGCGAAAAAACTATATCAAGCATTTACTGAGCCTAAAGCATTAGAGGTTTGGCTTGTTCCGGGAAAGATGACTGCTAAAGTTCACAATTTCGACTTGAGAGTGGGAGGTGGTTATCAAATGTCTTTATTTTATCCACCAACAGACAAAACATCTCAAGGCAAGACAACGAACAAAGAAGACCGCTACACTTCACGGTTTTTAGAACTTATCCCAAACAAAAGAATTGTTCAGGCAATAACATTTGATACTGAGAATCCTGATTTTTCAGACGAGATGATAATGGAAGTTACATTCGAAGAGGACAGGAGCGAAACAACGGTTACTATCGTGTTTAAAAATATTCCTTCAGGTATTCGTCCCGAAGACAACGAAGAAGGCACAAAATCATCACTTGAAAAGTTAACTCAGTATGTAGAATAAAGAATTAGTAAAAAGACAAAAGCACGAACCACTAACACTGTATTGCAAAATACAGGCTGTATAGTTCTACGAAGCATAAGAATAGTTTGTTTACTTTATCAAAACATTATTTACCCGCTGCAACTATACTTTACATCAGCTTAGAAAGGCTTGCAGCCGGTAAGCTAAGGGAATTGTTCCTCGTCTCATTTCTTCATTCCATTCACTTCTTTCATTTCATTCATCCACTCGACCAGGTGCTTTTGTAAAAGAGTTGTTTTAATACTCCTTTATCTTTTTAATCATTTGTTCGAGAGTTTGAATAACAATTTCTTTATCCCTTGTTTCAGCATTGTATGATTTACTACGCATACTATCCCACGAAAGGTTTTCCTGATAAGGAGTAGATAAGTGCGGAACAATAGTTTTAAATACTGAGTTAAGGCTGCGAGCCATTATAATCTTTAAATCATCGGCAGAACGTAATACAAGTGCCATTTGATCTACAGATAAAATGCACAACAATTTTTGGTGTTCAATTTTTTGAGAAGCAGGTTCTGAACCTTTTTGGTCAGCACTTCCGTTTATAGGCACAATAGTTAAATGCAACTTCTTTTCCAGATAAAATATCTCTTGTGTAAACCAGTTACTTAATTCGGTCTTCAGGTCGCCGTATTGAGGATTTAGGATAACACCGGGTTTACGATGCATTTGATTAAACTGCTTGTAATGAAATAACAGCCTCTCCAGCTTATCAGAATTGATTTCATTTGCATTAATCTTTTCAGCAAGCCTCTTTGTAAAATAGCCCATGTAAAATTTGCTATTGAAATTGAGGTAAATAAGCAGTTCATCTAAGGCGGTAAATACATAAGTTTCACGTTCAGGAAGCTCTAATAGCTCAAGCTCTTTAAGCAGGTCTTTCTGATACAATAACTCCCTGAAAGTCACAGGGAAGTCCTTTTTAAGACCGTCAATAAACGAATACAAACTATTTAAAACAATATTTGCAAGCTGCTTATTGGCTTCCTGAGCTAACAATTTGACTTTCAGCTTATCAACTCTTTGTTTTAGCTCCTTCCCTGTTACAGCAAGGTAAGTTACCGGCACTCGTTCATTTAAGCTTAAATACTGTAAAAAGCGTACTTCTATAAAAGAAAGCAGTTCCTCAAGGGTGGAAATCAGAGTATTATACAGGTCTTTTAGGGACGACCTGTTGAAATTTTGGGTTTTGGGGTACTTCAATACCTGATCCAGGAGAACAATTAGCGATGAATGGGACTGATTGACAAGTAAGGCAATTTGCTTTTCCTTGGTCAAGCCAAATAGCTGGTTTTTCAGAATAGTTAATAGCTTCTCCTTTTCCTCTGTTATTTTAGAGATAACAGAGTGAATTTCATCATCTGAAAAAGTATTCAGATCGGTTTTCGCAGGATTAAGTGATACAGTAATCAGAGAACCCAGCCACTCCAATGTATATCTTCCGCACATAGCTCTTAAATTGGGTAGAATTAGCATTCATCAACCCAAATTTCCCGATTTAGCTATATCCAAAGAATACGTTATCTATACTATTTTCCTACGTAAAAATGCGTATTTTTTTGCGTTTCGGCGTAGATAGTGTTGTAATTCAAAAGTTTACAAATTATCTTATGGAGTTAGGCTATTAAAAGCCGATAATTCGGGCTGTTGAGGGAGGAAAATTCAGAGTATGGGGATATAGTACCAGCACCGCCATTTTGATTATTTTGAAGGAGGCGCACTACCGTTGAGCTTGTTAATCATTTCAACTTTATTGGAAACCCCTATTTTCTCAAATATATTTTGGATATGCGTTGTCACCGTCCTATCTGATTATAAACAGGGTTTTTGCTATCTCCTTATATTTGGTGCCCTTAATTATAAGTTTGACTATTTCTATTTCCCGGTTAGTAAGGTTGTATAACTTACAATTTTGCTCAAGCGTGGGTGAAAGTTTCGCATCTTCAGGAATCGCATTTAAGTTATTCAGGCTTTTAAGATTAGAAATTGATAGATTTAGGATTGCCGTCTTCTGCTTGCCAATGTTTTTCAGCACAGTTTCAACCTTTTGGCTTAATTCTTCAAAGGAAAAGGGCTTTGGAATAAAATCTATAGCCCCTAAGCGCAAACTTTTAAGCTTATCAGTTGGAGTGGATTTGGCGGTCAAAAATATTATCGGAATATGATTATACTCGTTCTGTTCAGATATAGCTTTAGCAAAAGCAAACCCATCCATTTTATCCATCATAATATCCGAAAGAATTAAATCGGGTATAACAGGTAAATTATGTAATTTTCTTCAATGCTTCCACGCCATTTAAAGAACAAAAGATATTGTATTTGTCACTTAGCTTTTTAGAAAGAAAATGAAGCATGGCTGTATTATCTTCTATTAGTAGAATCGAATGTCTGTTGGGAAGGTAAGGTGTATCTGTTATCTCAAAGTGTTCAATATTAGGGATACGAAATTTCGATTCTAAAGGATTGGCAGCCTGAACCTCCTTTACTGCCGGAACATATTTATTCAAAATAATAGTCACTTCAGTTCCCGGAACTTCAGTAGGATTGCTCTTAATGTGGACATGCCCTCCTAGGCCATCTACCACCTTTTTTACAATTGGCAGCCCAAGCCCCATACCTTGCAGTCCTGTTTTTTTATGATTTATCTGGTAATAGGGTTCAACTATTTTCTTTTGCAAATCAGGTGGTATGCCAATGCCGGCATCCTTAACAGAGAAATGTATCTTGTCATTAACCGCTTTTAGGGTGATTACAATTTTCCCTTCGTTGTTAGAAAATTTGATTGCGTTTTCTATTACATTATTAACTATCCGGTCAATAGCGTTTGGATCTGCTTTTATGAAAACATTTTCTTCAATGTTCTTATGACATGAAATGAATTGTTTTTTGCAGTAGTATTCAAACAATACCAAGCTGCTTTTGATGATTTCACTAAAATTCGTTATCTGGTTATGGTTATATACATCAATTCCCTTTGTAAACCTTTCAATGTCAAATAAGCTCGTTACATCTCTTGTAAGTTTATCTATGCCACCTTTAATAATATCTAATTCTTCTACTGATCCATGCTTATTTATGTATTCTTCCAAATAATTGTTTACCAAAGTCAGTGGCGTTTTCGTTTCATGAACCAGATTGATAAAATTGTTTGTCTTTTGTTCATTTATTTTTTCAAGCTCTCTTGTCCTCTTATTTACCTCGTTCTGTAAATTGGTATTCCAATTTAAAAGTTGTTGTTCAGAAACGATCAGCCTTTGATGCTCAATCCTCATCTGTTTTATATGCCTGGATAATTGTAAACCCAAAAGAAGCAAGAAACCTGTATTTGTTACACAGGCTTCAACTGCCTGTCCAAGTTTAAAATAATCAATGATAGGTAAGCCGATCCAGGGTGTTAAGCTTAGAAATAATACTGCTACTTCTTCCTTTGATTCCTTGCTGCTAAGAACATTGCCGTATTTATATTTAATTGCTTTAATCAAAGTATAAATAACCCATAAAGCATATAATACAGGCAGTATAAACACATTTTGGGCCGTCGCCAAATTCTTTGATACAGCAAATACAGAAATAAAAATGATGTATGGTATAATTAAGAAGTAATAAACGCCTTTATAAGCATGGAACTTCATCTTCTTCAAGTCAAATGCTTTATAAACGTAATAGGGGAAATAGCAAGGTGTAATAAATCCGGTTGCGTAAGCTATAACATTTTGTATAAAGAATGAACCTGGAAGATTAGGATCAGGTAGTAATCCACCTGTAATATTATATGTTATTAGCAGGAAGATTAGAATAATGTTTAGAAAAGTTATTTTGTCATCTGGTCTTGCTAACTTGTATATTATCAGGTAGAAAGAGATAACTATTTCTATGCTCACAAAAATAAATGTGACAATGTGCATTTGGGTTCCAAATACGAGCATTGATTTATTTTTTATACAACTCCCTTTTTAAAAAGAATAACTTATAGCTTAAATCGAGCTCGTGGTATATTTGGAACCCAAACTTCTTGTACCAGGGTAAATTTTTTAATGTGGACGTCTCCAAGTAAATAGGTCTTTTCTTATGTTCGCTATCCTCTCTATAATTTCATTAAGCAGAACGCTTCCAATGCCTTCATTCTGATGTTTGGGATCGACGCCAATAAACCATAAATAATACTTTAGTTCCTTTGGCTGTATTTTGTTTATTATCGATCCCCTTGTAAGCGTCTTTTTAATATTCTTTAAACCAACTGCGGAAAGGATCAACTTAACATCCAGTAATACGGATTTTAAAGTGGTCTTCTTCTTATCAGGATAGATTACCAGAGCACAGCCTTTTTCATCATCCGATAAAAACACCTCCCCAAATAAATAGCAAAACTTCAAAAGAATAATCCATCAAGTCGCTAATTCGATTTATCCTTTTAGCATCTTGTTTTACTATATAATTGACGCTTTGGTTTGCATCAAAAGATTTAGTGAGCAGGTTAACTACAAGACTTTTCTTATCATGATGTGCTCTTTTCATAAACCTCTTTTGAAATAGTTATGCAATCAACATCCGTTGTGGAAAATAGAATTCATGTTTAGCATTTTTTATAAAACATAAACCAATTCCATTCCCACGTTACACCTAAATCATTCGAAAATGCTTGACCCCATATCGGTTCGTGTGGATTGCTTCTATCGTATTGGAATTGTACGAGTATTTCTTGTCCCTTGAAATAGTCTTTCCCAAAAAACACCCCAAGATTGTCTTCAAACGAACCGTGAAGCGGAGGATCAAGATTTCCATAGACGCTGTCTGCCCAATACAGGCCCCAAAGCTTTGTTGACAAATCAAATAATCTCAGAGCAACTGCTTCCACTTTCTGTCCATCTAATTCATTTAAATAATGCTTCTCAATGTTGCCAATCCCACCGAGAATTTTTTCAGTATTTTTCGACCCTTCAATATCAATCCACTCAGTGCAGTTGTTCAGTCTTTCTTTTAACTTTCGATGCTTTACCACATGTTGGCCCATCAAAAAATCATAATCGAAGGGAGAAGAAGAAATTGATGGTTTTAGAAAGAGCTTGTCATCCATTACATCGGGCAGAGGTTTTGCTGTTAAGGGAAACCCGCTCATGGCTTTGGTTTTTGATTGTTTCTTTGACTAATAGTTTTTTCAGAAGGATACAAAATCATTGTATTTTTTATTGTGATAACATCCTGTAAACGTGCTTTTAAATCGTTAGTCATTTTTGAATCAATCTTTTTCATTGTCTCATCGTAATCCAACTCGTTCTTATAAAACGTGATGGAAACCAACAAGTTTTTATCCTGAAAGACGGGTAGTCTTGGAAAATCATTTTCCTCCAGAACACACGTCCATAAAGTGCAATCATTGATGCCACACTCCTTTAAAAGCGGCAGGTATTCCTTTGCAAAAAGCTTGAGCAACTGATCTAACTTCGTGTTTGCTGTGTAAAATTCTACTACTGCTATTCCATTGGTCGGGATAAGGCGGAAAGATGTTATTGATTTTGCAGGCTCTAAGGAGTCGTTTCGGAATAAAAGCGGCTGAAGAAGGTAAACATTGTCATTGTTTGCCAGCATTGAATTGGCTACGCTTTTGTGTTGTTTCCATGCAGGACCATAATAAAATGCAGGAAGGAAGGAGCTTCGTGCCTGCATATCTTTAAAACCTCGAATCCAACAAAAATTATCTTCATACCCTTTGACACGGTATTGCTATATCCGATAGTTTACTCTGTTGGTCTTTGTTTGCAACTTTAGTTTCCATAGGAACATTATTAAAAGAGTTGTGTTTGTTTAATTCATGGAGTTTTCAATCATAATGCAGACATATAAGTGATATAAATGCATCTAATATCAGGGATAAGATTTCTAATTCTTAATGCCACTTCTTTTCCGGGAATCTCCTGCCCAAACATTTTCAGAAACCTTGTTGATTGATTGTTTTTTTGATTGGGAGAGGACCAAGGCAACTCCGCAGAAAAGCAACGCGTCAAAAGCACTTACAATTCGATTGCCGCGACCTACATAAGGATCTGCAATGGCATTGGGTACATGAAGAGAAACAAACCACAGGAACAGCATGAGCGCTAATAACAATGCAACAGGTTTTAGGAAAATTTTGAACATTATTGCTATCCCTGACCCGATAAGTGCAGCACCACCAAAATAGCTCCAAAAAATTGGCATGCCAAACCACTTAGGTACCATCGTTGAAATGTCATAGACAAAATGATTGCACCCAAACAAGATAATTGTCGTGCAAAAAAATATTCTTCCTATCGGGATAAGCTTCTCCAGTAGAGATTCGAAAAAATTATTTCTATTGGATGGAGAGGAGTTATCTGAAAAAGAGCCTGCCATTACAAATGCTCCGCCGGAGAATGCTAATTCTTTCAAAGCGTCCCCCCACGACCCTAAGTGGCTTAGCTTATGTGGATAGACGAAAAGAAGATAGGGGATATGACTAACAATTATGAGTGCAAGAAAGTAAAACCCTAAATAAAGGGATATAATTTTTTTATTGGCCTCTGTAACTTTAAATATCCCTGAAATGATAAGTCCTGTGATTACCATTATTACTCCTGTAACAATCGCAAAGATGCTGTATTCATGTGCCCATGCTGGAAATCCAGGCAATATTTGCGGACGAAAATCCCTGATTACAATTTGTTGTATTCCATACGCAATGATACCGAGGCCAAAAAACAAACGCCCTGTCTTTATAAGATTGGTCATACTGAACTTTTTAATGATTTACTTTAGAGTTAAGTTCATTAAAAAGGTTAAGAATTAAACTGAAAATCAACGAACAACTTGTTTGTAAGAATAGATAGCAATTTATTTAGGTTATTCGCGTGTTCAAAAGGGTTTCTTCCGCGCAAACCAAAGTTGACAAAAGATATGCAGCTGATTGTTCCAACGCTCAACTCCATTGGGTAATACTACTACTGTTAGCGGCTGTGTTCTACTTCACCGGTTCTCTCAAAATTGTTTTTAGTTTGTTAGCTTCTGTTTTTCTAAAGTCCGACAAATATATTTCGTGGTGAAGTCCGTTTTTAGTCAGTTTTTTAGTTTCCGCAATTCTCCGATTTGTTTTAATGTTTCGGGTTCTGTAGAAAAGGGTCCAACGTGCAACATTTGAATTGATTTACCTTCTGCCATTGTAAAATATTCAAGTTGTCGGGCAAGTTGAATGCCTTTTTTTGCAATAACTGTTTCTTTTGCTCTTTCAAGGTCTTGCTTAGTTATAAAGTCTGGAAGCATAATAAGCAACCGATATTCCCATTCGCTTCTTGGAACTTCAACGGAAGTGTTGACGATTGTCTTGTTGGCAAATTTTTTTTCGTCAAACCACCAAAGTCCTTCTAACTTTGAAACAACAAAGTCTTTATCCTTGGCTTTGTAAGCAAATTTCAGCGTGTAAGCCGTTGAATATAATGCTTCAATTTTGTCGGCAAACTGTTTGTTAGACGGGTCGCCTTTGCCAGCAATTGAAAGAAATTGTGCTGGTTCAATTTCTAAAATTAATACACAGTTCATGTTAGCGGTTCGTTGTTCTTCATTTCAATATTTCATTTTCAATTTTCTCTATTACTTCCTCCCAATTTTTTTTCATTTCCTCTCTTTGCTTACTATCCAGCAATTTGTCCTGATGAAAACTAATTGTTGTTTTGTCTTTATTAGGTATTGCTCTGATTTGCAAAGCGGAAGTATTTGTCCATTGTTTCGGTTTCCAAGTCAAACGAATGTGTGAGTTTGGTTTGAAGACATTTACTTTACCTTCAATTCCTTCTTTGGTTTTGTATGGTCTGCCGAATTCAAAATTTTCTAAACGGATATTTCCTAACCAGGTTGAAAGTCCTTTTTCTGAAAATAAAAAATTCCAAATGGTTTCAACAGGAACAGCAAAAGTCTTTCTAACGCCAATTTGAAATCCCGCATCTTTTGTCTGTCCAACTACTTTTGTTTTTTCCATATATCAACTATTTTATTCAGGAACAAATGCCGTTGCCTCCATTTCAACCAAAAAGTCAGAATTTGCCAAACCTGAAACGATAAGGACAGAAATTGCAGGTGGGTTTGTAAGATTATCTAAAAAATTTTGAGAAGCCTGAAATCCGCTACGCATATCCTGTCCTTGGACAACGTAAATGGAAAGTTTTACAAGGTTTTCAAAAGTCGCTCCACAAGCTGAAAGTGCTATTTGCAAATTTTTCATCACTTGTTCTGTCTGTATTGCAATGTTGCCTTTGCCTACTATTTCACCTTGCGTATTTACAGCGTCTTGTCCACCAATGTAAACGGTCTTCCCATTTCCTTGTGTTGTTACAATCTGTGAAAATGCAGGGTTCTTTGAAAGTCCGTCTGGGTTGATATGTTGTATTTGGGTACTCATTTGTCTGTTACGCTATATAAAAGAAGTGATTTCTAATTTTCATTAAGAAGCATCCATGACGTTCCAAATTTATCACGCAACATGGCAAAGCGATTTGCAAAGAAAGTCTTTTCCATCTTCATAAAGATTTCGCCGTCACTGGAAAGCAGGTTATAGATTTGTTCTGCTTTCTCCGGAGTATCAAGTCTAAGCGTAAGATAGGCGCTACGCATAGGTTCGGCATCAGGAATGTCGGCACCCCTGACTATAGTACCGCCTATCTCCATTATTGCATGAAGAATTGGTTTCTTCCATTCTTTCGGAAAATTGGGAGGCGGTTGTTGGTGAAGCGTCATCATATTTATTTTTCCGCCAAGATGCTGCTCGTAAAACCGAAATGCTTTTTCGCAATGTCCTGGGTAGTTGACGTAGACGTCAAGTTTCATTGAATGGTCGGTATTCATAATTCATGTTTTTATTTAACTTGTTTAATTAATGGTAAATTCTTCGTAAAGATGATTTTATCTTTCAAAATTTAAAGGGTGGAGTTACGACAAATTGAAGGCATATTGGGTCAATTATAAAAGGTTTGTTTTAGTTGTTTTATTACGTTTGGTTCGACACTAAAACATCGTCATTACAGCTTGCAGCCAACGTTTGGCTTGGCGATGTGGCGATATTTAATAAATCGTCTGCCGGAACTGAAGCCGTATAGCGAACAAAAAACTAAGAATATTTTTGTCGCCCCCGACATATTGCCAAACCGCCCGTTATCGGCATCACCGCAATCTGTCCATTTAGTTGTCAAGTCTGATGTCAGTGCAAAATTATGTCCGAAGCTATTTTTATTATTTGTGATGCCGGTCCATTAACTATTCGTTGTTCAATTTGTAGCGAAGCACTGTCACGCCACATTCATATGGTGTAGCACTGATTAAAGATAGTCTCTGTCGCTTGCCAAGCAGGTCAAAAATTCTCATTCCTTTATTTATCATTACGGGGTTGACAAAGAAGAGAAACTCGTCAATGTGTCCGCCGGCAACCAGCTCAGCAACAAAACCAGCACCTCCGTAAACCAAAATGTCTTTGCCGGCCTGGGCCTTCAGTGTTGCAATTTCCTCTGCCAAATCTCCTTTTGCAAGTGAAGTGTTTTTGCCGAATGGTCTGTCCAGTGTCCTGGTGAAAATAAATTTCTCAAAGTTTACCATTTTCTGGGCGAAAGTAATTTTAGGGGTTTCGGTCTCAAATGAGTCAAAATGAGGCACAAATCCCTCTGCCATTTTTCTGCCAAGCAGAAGGGTACTCGAACTATCAGCTATTTCGGTGATGAGTTGCCATAGTTTTTCATCTGACTTTACGACCAGTCTTCTTCACCATTTGGTCCTGCAACATATCCGTCAACAGATATTTGCATTTGTAATTTTAGTTTTCTCATGATTTGATTATTCTTTTGTTTTTTTTAATTATTCGTAAAAGCTATCTTTTTCAGTTGATGGCACTGTCATCAAGGTTGCCGATAACATTTGTATTTTTAATGCAGAGGTTCAGATTTATTGATACCTCACAAATACCTGAGCCATTTTTTTTCCTTATGACTTTCCTTATACTTTCCATACCATTTGCATATAGGGTACAACGCAATGACAACAAGCACCCATATCAGGTACGTGTACCAAAGATTTACTCCGCTAATTCCTTTTGGCCGGCCCAGATTAACACCAAATACTAAATCTGAATATTTATATCCCTGAAAAAAAACAATTAGAAACATAAGGGGGTGCAATATGTACCAATGAATGAGAAAATAAAACAGCGGCACCTTACCGTAGGCGGTAGTTATTTCCGTGAATTTATTTTGCAAACCCTCTACCCAGGAAAGGAGTAAAAACATAACGCCTAATGTAAGCAGGCAAAAAACCAGCGACGGTGGATATTTTGTGACGTTAATAAAGGAGAGAACCGTGAACAACCAATTTTTTTGCTTTGCCCATTGAAAGGAATCACCGTAAACATTAATGCTTCGCACTATGATAAACAACGCCAAAGCTGCTATCCCGATTTTTAAAAATAGCGGCTTACGGGTTGATGTCGGAAGTTCGAAAAGTCCACCGGCTGCAAATCCAATCAGCATGATTCCAAGCCAGGGGATGGGCGGATAACCCATGATAAATAACCCTTCTTTTCCAAAAGGGATGGCCCCCGGGGCAACCAGCATCATGGCAAGTTTACCTGGCAGGGAAGTTTCTGCCGCAGGGATAAAAGATGATAAATTGTGCAAGAAAATAATGGCTAATCCAATTATAAGAATGGTTTTGGAGGGAGCTCTTAAAAACAGGCTTAGTATGATAAATCCAAATCCAATGGTTGCAATGACGTTAAAAATTAAAAAATTAAAATGTGGATCAAACCATACACCAAAATTGACAAGCGTAAATTCCAGAACAACTAACCATATGCCTCGCGTCAACAAAAACCGTCGGGTGCTTGTGATGTCATTTTTCTTTTTGAACAATAGATAGGCTGAAACGCCGGATAAAAAAACAAAAGTCGGTGCACAGAAATGTGTGATCCATCGGGTCAGGAAAAGAGCCGGTGTTGTTGTCTGTAGGTTTGTTGGCGAGTCTGCAACCGAAGTTATGTGAATTAAATCCCGGGTATGATCCAGTGCCATAATTATCATTACTATACCCCTGACTATATCAATGCTCTGAAGTCTTTTCATGTAAATTTTTGATGCTTAGTTTTCAATTTTCAATTTCGTAAAAACAAGGGGATAAGGCTTTTATACGTATAATGTCTTGATGAAGCCTTTCAATCATAATGTATATATTTAAATTCGGTTTCCTACGATCTGTTATTTATTGATTGTTGCCGACAGGTGCTGGATTTAAATAGCGTAAAGCATTAAAGACAGCCGGATGCAAAATAGTTGCGTGATCTTCCTGGGGTAAGTAATCGAAAAATACTTTTACACTCTTATTTTTAGCAGACTTAATTTTTTCAGCCAATAAGTTTGCGTCAACTTCCATAACACGCGGGTTATCACCTGGTACAAGTCCCTCCTTTCCAACACCTATATACACGTCAATTTTCTGTTTAAAATTTGCCAATAATATTTCAGAGGATTTGTTGAGAAGTGACCCATTATCCCACCACAGACTCGGGCTGACAATTATATATTTATTGAACAATGACGGCTTGGTCAGTAAAATTTCCGTCGCCAAAAGACCACCTAATGATTGGCCAATTATTGTTTTTGATGAATTGGTTTTATAGTTCTTTTCGATAAAGGGTTGTAATTCGTTTTCCAAAAACGCAATGAAGCGAGCCGACTTGCCTGTGGTAGGGTATTTGATTTTATCTTTTTCGATAGTAGTTGGATAAGTAAAATCTCTTCTTCGGTCAACGCTTGCAATCCCAACAACAATTGACTTAGGTACTTTGTCTATCCATGGAAAGCTATTGAATTGATACAAGCCGACGATATGGATAAAATCTTCATCTGCTGAACCGTCAAGTAAATAAACAACGGGGTATTTTATTGTATCATTTTTATTGTACCCTTCAGGCAGATAAATATTCAGAATTCTTTTTTCCGATAATTCCACTGATTGAATTTCATCGATTACACCTAAGACAAATGGTTTAGTCTTGGGTAATTCTTTACTGCTTTTTTGTCCGAGTACGACTTCCGAAATTAATAAACAAAATAATATTGACGTTAATGTGATGATTTTTTTTACCATTGCCTTAGAAATTATTTAACGTTGAAATGTAATCGCCTTTACTTGTTTATTAAATTGGAAATGAACTTAAAGAATAATAAATACCTTATCCAATACACCAATTGCTTTTAAAAATCTATAAAAAATGAAGAACGTCTCTTTAAAGTCTACGAACTACATTGTTAACTATACAGATAGCATTCAGTTACAACCGACGTTTTGTTTTAGCACGTAAAACAATGACCAAGAAGGACGTCAGCACCATTGGATTGTTGAAGATGATGCAATTGGTAATCAGCAGTCTCATCTGAAGTTTGAGAAGCGTTATGAACAAATGAAAAATCCTACTATTCTGGTTTGAATTGGAAAAGAAATGCGTCTAAGATTAAGGTTACTTGTCAGTTTCACTAAGCTGAGAAGCACCCAGAATGCGCGATATACACAGATACAAACATAGGCGAAATGAAGGTTTCGTTATTGAAGTCAAAATTTTCTCTTTATAATAAAACCATTCTGCGCTTTTTCAAATCCGATTTTGGAATAATAATCCATTGCGTTCGGTGCGGCCAATAAAAGAAGCATTGCATTATCGCCAATTGTTTCTTTGGTTATCTCAACCAACCGTTTCCCTATCCCTTTATGCTGATACTCCTTCTTAACGGCTAAATCGGAAAGATAGCAGCAATAGGCGAAATCTGTTAATGCACGAGAAAGTCCAATCAGCTCACCGGTTATCCATGCGCTTACAACAAGATTTGAATTTTGAAACATTTTATTAATACGCTCTATATCTTGAATTGGTCTTATTATTCCTGAACTTCGGAATACTTCAATTATTGGCGCTTCTTGTAATGGTTCGTTGATTTTATATTCAATGTTGTTTATATGTGATGTCATAAATAGAAATATTATTTTAGGAAGATAATAACGTCAGTCATCAGGGCTTTATCCTTTTTTTAAAAGAATCAGAGTTCCTGCTTCGTTTACGATAGAAACATTCAAGAAAAGTATGATTGCTTCTGCTTCGGCATGTCGGCAACTAGCTTTGCCCTCTTTTTGTGAAAGAAATTTTTTCGACAAGATCATTACAATCAGTTTAAATCTATACTTGCCCTGACGTGCTTTTTCTGTCATTCTCGAGCATCAAACGCACTGACAAAGCTCATTTTTCTAAATCCGCATATACTTGTTCTTTATAGCTTCTGCCAATTGGAATCAATTTTCCCTGAATTTCAATATCGGTAGCTGAGAAGGCGTCAATTTTATCTTTTGCCACGATAAAAGAACGGTGAATGCGGAGAAAATTCTTGTTTTTAAGAAGGTCTTCAGTTTGTCCCAACTGAAACTTTGTAAGGATAGATTTACCTTGAGAAACAATTTTAATGTACTCTTTCAGGCTTTCAATGTAAAGGATTTCATCAAGAAACATCTTCACTTTCTTTTTACCAACATTAAAAAACAAGAAGGCTCTCTCAGTTGCTATCGGTGAGGCGTCCAATCGCCGGTAAATTTCCATTTGCTGGCGGGCTTTATTCACTGCATTAACAAACCGCTTGAACTCAATCGGCTTGAGCAGATAGTCCACTACATTCAATTCGTATCCTTGTAATGCGTAATCCTGATAGGCAGAAGTGACAATTATTTTTGGGGGATTGTCCAACGTTTTTATAAAGTCCAATCCTTTTAATTTAGGCAAATGAATATCTAAAAAAATGAGTTCAATTTTCTCTCTTTGCAATACTTCTAACGCAAAAATTGCGTCCCCACATGTACCGGCTAATTGTAAAAACGGCACCTGGTTTATGTAGTCTTCCAGTACTTCTGCCGCCAGGGGTTCGTCCTCAACGATGAGACAAGGTATTTTTTGCATAGCTCTTAAGGTTAATGGTCAGTAATACAATAAAAACAGAAGTTTCATTTAGCACCTGCATATCATATTCTGTGTACAACAGCTCCAATTGCCTTTTCACATTATTTAGCCCGATGGTGGCACCTGCACATTTGCAGCCGTTATTTTCTTTTGAATTCTTCACGCTAAATTTAAGAATACCGTCATGCAGTTTCATTTCAACATGAATGAAGGATATGAACCGGCTTTCACTTGCACCGTGTTTAAAGGCATTTTCTATGAATGGCAATAAAAGTAAAGGAGAAATCAATTCATGGTCATCACTCATGTCTTTTAAAAAACTTACGGTTAGCTTGCCATTGTATCGTATTTTTTCCAAATCAATGTAATCTTCCAGCATTTTAATTTCATCGTCAATGCTGATTTGCGGTTTTGCCGCGTCGTACAACATAAAGCGCAATAGTTTTGACAACTTCATTACTGCATCTGGAGTCTCGTCGGACTTTTTTCTTGCTAAAGCATAAATATTATTAAGGGTATTAAATAGAAAGTGAGGATTCGTTTGATTTCGAAGATATTTTAATTCAGTCTCCAATTTCTCTCTTATCAGAATCTGTTCCACTTTCGCCCTCCGTAGTTGTTGCCTGATTTGTTTTATAGCAATAGCAGCGCCTGAAACGAATCCTATATCCATTAATGCAACCGGGAATGCCAGGGGGTAGAAAAATGAGGAAGCGGGTCTATTCCAACCATAAATTACGGGATCGATAAAAAAACTGGCCAAACCTCTGTAAAGCACTAAAGTCAAGACCAATCCTAAAAAGGAGTAAAGTGCCCCTTTTTTTTGAAAACCTTCTTTGATTATTTTATTTAGCGTAACCCCCAAAATAAAGTAAGTAAACAGCAGTTTGGGCAATAGCAGTATCAAACAGTTTTCGAACGATAGCAGGAGATTGTTAGCAGTGGTTTGTTGGAGCCGGGTAGTATTTAAAAGAAAAATCAATAAAACATCCTGAAACAAATAAGCTATCCAAAAAGCAATATGCAGCAAAGCTCTTTTCATACTTTTGTAAAATTCACTAAAAAACGTCAATTATTGGAACGATGTTACTGACTGCATCTTTCAGCGTATAAATGACCTTTTAAACTGGCTGAAAAAAAAATTGTGAAGTAAGTGTCTTTGTTGGGGAGCATGAACAGAGAGCGAGAACTTATAAAACTTACAACGGGTGTAGTAAGCCTTTAGATGCCATTGAAGCAGTTGGGCATGTGAAAGCTTCGTTTTGGTTAACGGCTTGGTGATGTGTGGAGCATTTGGAAAAACGTAGCCGAACATTTGCACAAATGCCCGATAGAAGCACAAATGTTTAGTTTGCAACCGACGGTCCTAGCTATTGCCCAAGCATCTATGTAGCAGCCCTTTTTATCGTCTTTTCGATTAGCTTTTGTAAAGTCTAAATTCTTCGATGTCGTGGTAGCTAAAAACTTCAATTTCTGGATGGTCACTCACAAGTTTGCGAATTTTTTCAACGGTAGATATTCTCAAATCGTTGTTGTCTGCACTCATTTTAGCTAACTCGTTTACAGGATGATTGCTGTCATTAAGCTCCACTCTCATATAATATGCGTCCGCAATGTAAAATAGCCATTTGTTGTCCACTTTAAGTGCAACACCACAATGTCCCCATGTGTGTCCAAAAAGAGGAACAAGAAAAATCTCTGTTTCAATGTTTTCACTAATTTTTCTGGCTTCAAATCCAAACCAATTGTAGTCAGATTTTTGATAGGTCTTAATGGTTGGATTGTGAGATAGAGGTGTTTTCAAATATCGGGTATTTTGTGAATTGAAGTTTTCGAGTTCTTCAATTCCTACGTGGACTGTCGCATTTGGGAAGTCTGCAAGTCCCCCTATATGATCGTTATCTAAATGCGAAATGATGCAGTCTGTTACTAATTTAGGGTCAAGTCCCAAATTTTCAATTTGTCGCACCGCAGTTTGATTTTCGTCAAAACGATAACCAACAATATCAATGAGTTGTTGTCCTATTCTTTCAATTGGATTTAAGGTGTCTAAAAGGCCAATACCTGTATCTACCAAAATAAGTTTATCGTTTTCATTTAGCAACAGACAGTGTCCACAAACATTGTCATTAAAGGGTGAAACGATTTTAACACAGTTCAAATGATGTATTTCTATCATAATTTCTTGTTGTTACGTTGTTCTGATAGGGTTACCACTAATATGGAAATCCCAATATAGAAATTTCCGTTGCTTATGTTACTATTTGTCCGCCTTGTATTTATAACGGATAATGCCTTCAGTTCCAAGATGGTCAGTAATAAGGCTCTCACCTGTCAATTCACTAATCGTCAAACTTTCAATTGCTGGCTCACAGGTAGAGTTAATTTCAACTTTATTTCGAATTGGCATTCGATAAGTTCCGGAACATTGTAAACAAGTCGCAGAAGGTTTAAAAGAGGCAATAAACACGTTATTATCTTTAATTGAAGCCTATTACAACTCACAAAAATTATCAGCAGTTTTAAAGCAATAAAAAAGCTACTTCTTTTAAAGTCACTTTTTTCGTTCCAATAACCGCTATACAGAATTTAGGAATCAATTTTCCCCAAAATCATTGTTGTGCAACAGTCACTTTTGTTAGCGGCTGGCATTCTTTTCATTGTCCTTCCAGTTCGTCTGAATTTTAACACCCAACCAAAGGCAAGGAATTGTAATTGCTGCAAGTGTATAGCCAAACTATAGTGGAGCTTTGTCTGCAAAGGAAGGGCTGCTTGTTGCTAGTATTGTAATAATGGTTCCGACAATACCAAGTATGACTGCATGAAGCAAAGGTTTAACGGGAGATAGTTTTCCAACTATGAACCCTGCAAGTATGGTGTAAACACCACGATAAAAAAGAACTAACAAAATTGCCCATGTTTCAAATAATCCCTTTTGAGGATTGGGCAAAACTCCGATGGATTCCAATAAGAAGTCAGTTAGCATAGATAGCAATGCGATGACTACAAATGCAATAAGTATTACACTATGCTTTTGAAAATAATTTTACTCATTACATGATTTTATTTGGTTGCTGACTTTATGAAATAGATGCCTGAACAATTTGCTCAATATTAAGTTTTCTCATAGACATAAACGCCTGTGCTGCTTTACCAGCTTTGGCCGGGTCGCTCATGATTTTTCCAAGTATGGTGGGCATAATTTGCCACGATACGCCAAATTTATCTTTCAGCCAACCACACATACTTTCTTCTCCGCTTTCCGTGAATTTTTCCCAGTAATAATCAATTTCTTCCTGCGTTTCGCAATACACAGTTAGTGAAACACCTTCGGTAAAAGTAAACTTGTGTTCTGCTGCACTTTCCATAAGCATAAATTTCTGTTCGTCAATAGCAATTTGAGCATGCTTTACTTTTCCTTCTTTATCGGGTAAATCATTCGTTCCATAGCGAAGAATTCCGTCAACACTTACATCTTTAAATATGGAAGTGTAATGCTCAATAGCATCATCAACTCTACCGTATTGTTTACCGGTAAACATCAGGCATGGAGTAATTTTTTGACCCACTTCGCTGATTTTACCTAAAGCCAATTGCCATGAAATACCATACTTGTCGGTAATCCATCCGTATTTTACACTCCAAGGGTATTTATCCAGTGGCATCATTACATTCCCTTCTTTTTTGAAGGCATTCCAAATATTATCAAGCTCCTTTTCGTTTTCGCAGATATAATAAAATGAAATAGAAGGATTTGGCTGATACATCGGTCCGCCATCTAAAAGAATGAATCTTTGTCCAGATACTTCAATTTCAGTAACAATGGGTGACTGTGCTGTAATTTTTGATTTTTCAAAAACTGAGCAATATAGTTTGGCCGCTTCTTTTGCCTGATTGTTAAACCAGAGGCATGGAGTGATTTGTTTATTCATTTTAAGTCCTTTTAATTGTTCAGGGGCAAAATTATTCTAGATAGTAACCAAAGAATAGAATAAAACCGACACTATGCATTTTTAGGTTTCAATCCTTTTTTGAGGTAGTCATTCGGTGTTATTTGTGTGAGCTCTTTGAAAGAACGAATAAAATGACTTTGGTCAGAAAAGCTGTTGTCATAAGCCACGTCAGAAATTCTATCAAACTGCTTTTCATGAAGTTGCCCAAAAGCTTGCTGAAACCGGCAAACACGTCTGTAATGAGTAGGAGTTACGCCAACATACTTTTTAAATGTTCTTTGAAAGGTTCTTTCGTTAAGGTTTAGTGTTTCAAGTATTTCAGAAATTATTTCTTTACCTGGGTTATTCATTATCTGGTCAGTTGAATATTGAACAATTTTGCACAACTCTTTATTTTCATTGAGCTGCTGAATAATTAAATTGTCAATTACTTCAATTTTTCGTAATGTGTCTTTTGCATATATTAATTGTGTCTTGAGTGCGGTATGTTTGTGTGGGTTCCATATACCCAAGTCAAAAGGTTTATCCGATAATTTGTTTGCCGGTATATTAAATAGAGTTGTGGTAACGAATGGTTTAAAGAAGTATGCAATTATGGTTGTGTGTTTGTTTACCGTCCAAATGTCTGTGGGCGATTTGCCAAATAAAGACAGTAAGCTAACATCTTCGTAGCCCTTTTTGTTTTTTTTTGTTTTGCAGAAAAGTGTTGGCATACCATTAGTAAAAATCGGCAGACTGTCAGAATTAGTCTGTGTAAAACCTTCTATTATCAGAATCGTCCTCAAATATTCTGTCAGTAGTTTATTTGGTTTTGCATACCAGTGTTTCATTCGTTTTGTATGTGTGGTGTTAGTCTATGCTTACAGCGTTGCACTGGTTAATTGTTTTCATATAAGAGTTTGATGGAATGAAAAATTGAGTTCTATGCAATTACATAAACTTTGCATTTAAGTAATTAAATTCTGAAATGCTAATCAGCTAATTCACCGCAAGTAACATTTACAATGGCAGCGGTAATGGAGGCTGCTTTATCAGATGCCATTATCACAGCTACGTTGGCTACTTCACTTAAGTTTGGCAAATGTTTGAGCATTGTCTTTTGAGCAAATTGTCGTTCGAATTCTTGTCGGCTTAGCTTCTGCAGCCTTGCGTGTTGGTCAAACACTTCGGAAACACCGGCTGCATCGGGCGAACCGGCAGAACGAAGGCAAACTACCCTGATACCGTGATTACCTAATTCTGCTGCTAACTGACGACTAAGTGCTTCTACAGCCGCACAGGCAATACCAAATCCCCCTGTGTTTTCGCATGGCTTTTTTGCCGCATTTGCAGATAGCATGAGTATCACCCCACTGCCACCTAAAACCATGGCCCTTGCTGCTGCAGTTGCTGTAATAAACTGAGTGTTCATGGCTATCGTTATCGGGGTTAAAAATTGTTCTGCTGCTATATCTACAAGTGATACCCCTTGTACGTCATCTATGCCGATAAGATTAAAAGAAATATCAATATGCTGATATGCAGCAATTATGCTTTTTAAATGTTGCTCTACTTCCTCCATATTAAGCGCATCAACTTTAGCGAGTTCTGCATAGCCACCATTTGAAATGATCTCTTCTACCGTTTGCTTTAATTTATCCGGTGTGCGCCCCGTCAAAAATACTTTTGCGCCTTCGCTGGCGAAAGCCTTTGCAACAGCTTTACCAACAAATCCCCCGGCCCCATAGATTACAGCATTTTTGTTTTTCAATAACATATAAATTAAAGTTTGACCAGTTTTAAATCTTTTATTATATCCGACTTATTATTGCTTTTGGCTAAGGGAGAACCAGTTGCCGGAGTCATCTTTTAATATCGCCTCAAAGCCATAAAATTCTTTTGTTGGTGATTTTTTAAACTCAACACCTTTTGCTTTTAACTCCTCGTAAGTTGCCAGCAAGTCTTCACATTCAAATACTCCAAAACCAAATGTTCCTTTGCTAACCAGGTTTCTCATTTGTTCGGCAGATTCTTTTGTGAACATCATGCCTTCTTCAATTAACATTAAAGAAATTTCCAAGTCAGGCTGTTCTGGTGGGCAAACTGTTAGCCACCGCATATTTGGCCCCATTGGGGCATCCGTATGAACTTTGAACCCTAATTTGTTCACGTAAAACTCAAAAGCACTGTTCTGATTAAGAACAAAAAAGCTAACATGATTTAATTTTGTAATCATTGTATTATTTTTTTAAATGAGAAGCAAAGCTTACCAATTGCTTGTCATCCTACTTATTGAAAATTGCTGTTTTTTGCCCATTCGTTGTTAGAAATAAAACAGTTTGGAATATACTTAAGTGGGGAATAGGCCATCTCCCGTTTTAGTTTTTCTTGTTGTTGTTGATAAACAGCAGGAGATGTGCCTGTCTTACTTCTAAATAGATTAGAGAAAGAAGGGATGCTATCAAATCCCACTGCATAACAAACGTGTGAAGCGATAACACCTTCTTTCAATAGAATTTTAGCTTTTTCAAGTCTAACAATTGTCAAATATTGATATGGTGTCTTTTTGTAAATGGCTTTGAAAAGTTTGATGAAATGAAATTTAGAAAAGCGAGCCTCGCCAGCGATATTATCAAGGTCAATTTCCTCATCAAAATGCTTGTCTATAAACAATTTTGCACGAACGATTCTTCTATACAAGTAAATTTTGGGATAATACTCCATTATTTCATTTTTCTTTTCAAAAAAGCATTCATAATAAGGATCATCAACCTTCATCCATTTTTTTACTAATTAGCACTTAAAACTATACATGAACATTAAAATTGACTAAGCTCATCATAACGCCAATTTACATACTCAGTGACCATTACACCAAAAAGAACAAATTATGATTTTATAAAATCTACAGTTGATAATAAGGTAATAAAACAATTGCCAGTACAGAAGGCTATTCTGTCTGGCGCATGTTTTATTTGATGGGGGACTACTTCTATTGATTAATCGCTTTTCCATCGTTTAAATCCGCGATCAATTTATCAACTACATCTTTTTCCGCCGGGTTTGTTACCTTCAATAATCCTAGTTTCGCATTTTTTAAGGCTGTTGTATAATCCCCAACGGCAGCATAGCCTCTTGCCAAACCGATATAGGTTGTGTATGTGTTTCCGCTCTTTTGAAAGTTAGCCTTGAAGATCTCCAAAGCCTCTTTATTTCTTTTCTGTTGCAACAGATGTCGTCCATACTGATGAAGTTCTTCCATGCTTGCCAAAGACATTGCGATTTTCATTGCCTCATCTGCTTCTTTGGTTTTCCCCAACTTATTTAAAATCTCAGCCTTGGTTGCATAATTTTTGAAGCCTTTCTCGCCTACAAAAACGCCTGTCAAAGCGTAATCAACCCATTGCAACGCTTCGTCCAGGTTGACATTATGATCTGCTGCAAATTGTGCGGCCCGCTGCCATGCTTCTGGTTTTAATCCTCTTTCGCCCTTCAATTCATTTCTGAATGATTGCATTTGTGTTTTTATATAATCAACTTCAACTTTAAACGGAATCTTTAACTTTTCCCAACTCAATGCAATAGTAGCACTGTTCTCTGTCTCATCTGAAAACTCGTATTTTAAACGCTCTACGCTTTCAGCCAGGGGAACTGTTTTTACAATTACCCTAAGTTCATCATCTTTCATATCATAGAAGAAAGAACCCCACGCAGTATTACTATTATTAAATATTACTGTGGCATCGCCGGTTCCCATGGCAACAAAAAAGCCATAAGTTCCCGCCTTAATATCCTTGTCTTCTACTTTTACATCTGTGCTGAAAGTAATCGTTGTATTTTCATTTGCGCCTGCACGCCAGGGAGCAGCTTTGCTGGTGCCAAAACCAAGATCTTTAAAACCAGTATGCACCAATCCGTTCCAAATTTTTCCTTCACGACCTTTCACACCTGGCCGGTCGTAGTTTATAGTGATGTCTGTAATACCTATCCGTTCACTTACAGAAGCTTTCTTATTTCCACCATCTGGCGGCATAGTTAACTGAGCGAATAAGCAGGTACTTGCAAATTGCATTGCAACCAATGTTAAAAATTTATGAGGCATACATAGGAGTTGACTAGCTTTAATATAAAACACTAAAATTCTGCTATTAATTCAGCGCATTATTTATAAATCCATGAACAACTGTTTTGTCCTGACAGATAGCGGAGTAAGTATGTTTAAGGTAAAAAATTGTAGCAGCTCTCCTACATTGAAGATAGTTTGGTGGTAGTTTGTTCACGCAGCTTTCTTGCCATGTTTAATGTGTGCTGAAGTGAATGGGTATTCTGCCAGCTGTTATGACCTGGAATAATGTGTTTTGGCTTTCTGCATGTTCGCACTACGTTTTCAATAGTGGTTGCGTAGTCAGCGGAACTGGCGTCGGCCAAATTACCCAACGTCGCATCATCAACACTTTTAACCAGACAACCACCATAAAGTATGCGCTCCTTTTTAAACCACACGATAACGTTGTCTGGGGTATGGCCGTGGCCAGGAAAATATGTTTGAAATGAATATTGCCCGACGGTGAAAACTGTGTCACTGTTCATCAGGAATTCGGCCCGCTTCATGCCCCGCTTCCGACTCAGTTCATCGGTTTGCCGAGTGGTGAAGGTTTTAATACTCTGCCGGCGGTAATAGTCCAGCCCCGCCGTGCGGTCTTCGTGGAAATGCGTTGCAAGGCACAGCACGACAGGTTGGTTGTGACGAATCCTAATGCTGTCGAGCAGGGGCTGAAATTGCGTGGAGTCCCAGGGCGAATCGAACAGCACGGCCCCCATGTTAGTTAGCAGATACATTCCGTTTGCGGAAATGCGGTTGCCTTTGTATTCATTGTAGGTTGTAAAAACGTAAAAGTCGCCTGTTAGGTGTGAAATTTTTAGCGGGGCTGTATTTTGGGCGGAAAGGTTTGTGATTAGAAGTAGGAAGATGAGTGGTGGGAAGAGTGTGTGCATAGTGTAGGAGTTAAGTGCTGGAAAGACGCTGATAGATTTTAAGACCTTACGAGAGCATATTGTGCCGTCAAACGTGTTACAAGTTTTCCGGTTTTTTTTCCCTTCCGAATGTCTCGAAGAATCCTTGACTGTCATTTGATTTAGTATAGTTAGAGTATTTATCCGCAACCTCTTTTAGGTGGGCTTTTAAATAGAGCAAAAAGCCTTCGAACAAGGTTCCACATTCTACAATCAAGCACCACTGTGATTTTATAAAAAATGTGTACAGCAGGGTTCAATGTTATTAATTAAAAGAAAAGTGGTTGCCCATAAGTTAGCTTCTGCCGTGTCACAATAAGTTCTCTTTAAAAAAAAGGGTTGTAACTACTGTTGCAAATTCCCCATTCAAACTTGCAAGTGCTGTTTCGTGGATAAGTTCGGCAGAATAATTTTGTCCCTGCAAACCTTTTTTATTGAAAGTTGCGGTTGCGTCAGATACAACATATGTATCAAACCCTAAATTGCCGGCCATTCTTGTTGTCGTTGAAACGCAATGGTCAGTTGTTAAACCGACAATTACAAGTTTTGTAATCTTCGAATCTATAAGTTGCTGTTGCAGGTCAGTGCCAATAAAAGTGCTATTTACGTTCTTTTTAATTACGGTTTCATTGCCTATCGGTTTCACCAAGTCCTTAAATTTATTTCCTTCGTTGATCAATGATTGCAATGTAGGCATGCCTGGTTTCGTGCTTAATAATTCCTCTACCTAATTCTTCCTTTATCGTTTGCTGTAAATAATCCCTTACTTTCTGGCTTGCAGGAACAATAGATTCAATATTATGCTCTTTAAGTTTGCTTTTATAAAATCCATTTCCATTGTGAACTTCGTGCCGAGTAAACCTACTTTCTTAAGTCCTTGCTTATTGATTTCCTTGGCTGTAGCAGCAGCTATATGAATTAGCGGAAGCTGAATTTTTTCCTGAACTTCATCCGCAACAGCATGCGCAGTATTGGCACATAAAACGATTGCTTCTGCTCCGCCTCTTTTCAAACTTTCACAAGCTTCATAGATTAGGTTAAACGTAGCCTCCCAATTGTTTGCGGTGTTATTTCTTTGGAAATCATCGAAGTTTAGTGAATAAATCATGCATTGTGCAAACGTTAGCCCACCCAATTTCTCGTTAATACCTTCGTTGATAAACCGGTAGTAATCGATAGTTGAAACCCAGCTGATGCCACCTACAAGTCCAAGTATTTTCATAACAGTATAATGATGGTTTATATTTTATCCAGGACATGTTTTGTTAGTTCGCTTTCTACATCGCCTGTATTGACGGTAGTGGCAGGTTCAAAGAGCATAATGGATACTTCTTCGTCTGCAACTGGTTTGTGCTCAACTCCACGAGGAACAATTAGAAATTCGTTCTCATTCACCACAACTGTTTTGTCCCTAAATTCCATTCTAAAACTTCCTTTGACTACATAAAACAATTCATCCTCATTATCATGTTTGTGCCAAATGAATTCACCTTTTTGTTTTACAAGTTTAACTTGCTGTCCGTTTAGTTCTCCCACAATTCTTTGATTTCCGTAATCGGAAAAAAGAGATAGCTTTTGTTGAATATTTACTTTTTCCATATTTTATTTATTTTAGAACTTGGTAAAACTCTGATTGATCTGTTTTATTTATTTCATTCCTAAAAATCTATAACACTTTTGTCATCGCTAGCTAAACTCCAAATTTTGTATCCATTACAGGCGAAGAGGCTTTAAGTGAAAGCGGTATATTTTGCATTTCATCACCAAGGAATTTTACAAAATAATGTTGTGCAACAGTGACCCATATTACCTGCTGCCCTTTCTCCGTTTAAGCTTCATACTTTTTGAAAATTGTTGTGGCAATATGTCCACCGAAGCCAAAAGTATTGTTCATTGCATAGGTTACAGTTCTTTTCTGTGCTTTGTAAAGTGTCAAATTAAAAATGTCTTTGAAATTTGGTTCAATGTCAATTGAATTTATAGTGGGCGGTATCGTGTTTTCTTGAACGGCTTTTATTGAAGCTATTGCTTCAACTGCTCCTGCTGCTCCTAAAAGATGTCCTGTCATAGACTTTGTTGCGCTAATGTTGAGATTTTTATTGTCAACAAAAATTCTTTGTGCAGCTTTTAGTTCACTGATGTCCCCTTGTGGAGTAGAAGTGGCGTGGGTATTCAAATAGTGAATGTCTGATGCTTTTAAATTTGCGTCTTCAAGTGCTGCCAACATTCCTAAATATGCACCTTCACCTTCTGGGTGTGTGCCTGTAAGGTGATAAGCATCTGCTGCCATGCCGCCACCAACTATTTCGGCAATAATGTTTGCACCTCTTGCTTTTGCATATTCAAGTTCTTCCAAAATAATTGCGCCCGCACCTTCTCCCATAACAAAACCATCTCGGTTTATGTCAAATGGTCTTGAGGCAACTTGCGGGTTTTCGTTGTGAGTTGATAATGCTTTTGAAGCATTAAATCCACCCACTGAACTTTCATTAATTGGTGCTTCGGAACCACCTGTAATAATCATATCTGCTTTATTCCACCGAATGTAATTAAAGCCCTCAATGATTGCAGTGTTAGAAGTAGCACAAGCCGAAACCGTTGTAAAATTAATTCCTCTCAAACCATATTTGATGGAGATAATTCCTGAAGCAATATCTACTATAATTTTTGGAATAAAGAATGGGCTAAATCTTGGTGTTCCGTCTCCTTGTGCAAATTCAGTAACTTGTTGCTGAAATGTGTTAATGCCTCCATTGCCAGAACCCCAAATAACACCAATACGATTTCTGTTAAGTTTTTCAAATTCAATTTTTGCGTTGGACACAGCTTCATCAACTGCGATAAGTGCATATTGAGTAAACAAGTCATATTTTCTTGCTTCTGCTTTGTCAATAAAATTTAAGGGGTCAAAATTTTTAAGCTCGCAAGCAAATTTGGTTTTGAATTTAGATGTGTCAAACTTCGTTATGAGCGCAGCGCCACTTACACCATTTATTAACGACTTCCAAAAGTCATTTGTGTTATTGCCAATTGGAGTTAAGGCTCCTAATCCTGTTATTACTACTCGTCTCATTTATTTACTTTCGTTAAGTCGTTAACTATGGTTTGTTTTATTTGTTCAAAGTCCTGTTTATTTGTAAACGGCGTAATCTGAACAGCAGCTAACCATATTTGTGAAAATCATTACTATTACTTCTTCAGAGTGAGATTATCATTTGTAATTTCGGTTATAATTATTCGTTGTTCAATTTGTAGCGAAGCACTGTCACGCCACATTCGTATGGTGTAGCACTCATTAAAGAAAGTTTCTGTCGATCTTCAAGCAGGTCAAAAATTCTCATTCCCTTATTTATCATCACGGGGTTGACAAAGAAGAAAAACTCATCAATGTGTCCGCCAGCAATCAGGGAAGAAACAAAACCGGCACCTCCATAGACCAAAATGTCTTTGCCGCTCTGATTTTTGAGTTTTGCAATCTCGTCTCCCAGTTTTCCTTTTGCAAGTGAGGTATTTTTGCCGAATGGTTTGTCCAGGGTCCTGGTAAAAATAATTTTCGAAATGTTTACCATTTTCTGGGCGAAAGTAATTCTCGCGTTGTCGGGCTCAAATGCTTCAAAATGAGGTACGAAGCCCTCTGACATTTTTCTGCCAAGCAGAATGGTGCCCGAACTATCGGCTAATTCATTTATGAGCTGCCAAAGTTTTTCATCTGACTTTACGATCCAGTCTTCTTCACCACTCGGTCCTGCAACATATCCGTCGACAGATATTTGCATTTGCAATTTTAGTTTTCGCATGGTAGATTATTGTTTTGTTTAATTCTTCATAACAGTTTCAATGTTCATTAGACTTCTATTGTGTCAAATAAATATATCTGTACATCATCATTGCTTGGTGCTAAAATCTTTCTGTCTAAAGCACACTGTTGTCCTACTTCAGAAGCAAAAGCCTTCTTAATGTCTTCCATCGAATCAAAATATAAGTTTGCTACCAAATAAGTTTCAGAATGTCCTGTTGGCGATACAATTGAACCATCGCTGATTTCGTATTTTTTTAGCCCAGGTAATTGCTTAGCTAAAGGAATATGTACATTAAAATAATGTTGTTCAAATGATTCTTTGTCTTTTGGATTTCTATAAATCACAGTCATCTTTGCCATATTTTTTCTTTTAGTATTTGGGATAAATTTGATTGCTTAGGATCCAATAGTACCTGTCTTGACTTTTCCAGCCCGCTGGTAATTGGCAATAATAACTCCACTTGATGTAACCAAACTCTCTGTTAATGTAAATGCTTCCGGAATCGCACCATCGACAAACAACTTTTTTCCTTCACCAAGCGTCAAGGGATAAATTTTGAGCCGGAGTTGGTCCACTAAATCATTCTCAAGTAACAGTTGAATAAGTTTACTGCTACCCCAAACTTGAATGTCAGAACCTTTTGAATTTTTGACCTTTTTGATATCTTCCAAACTTTCGATGAATACGGTGTTTTTCCAGTCTGATTTTTTCTTAGTCTTAGACATAACGTATTTTGTGCCATCATTGATGCCCGGCCAAATGTCTGCATGTTCAGGCCAGTAAGGTTCCCAAATCTCAAATGTTTTTCTGCCCAAAAGATAATCTGCAGTTTGTTGCAGCTCTTTTTGCACCACCTTACCACCAACTTCGTCACGATAAGGTGCAACCCAACCGCCATATTTGAAACCGCCTGATGTATCTTCCTCAGGTCCACCAGGTGCTTGCATTACTCCGTCTAACGAAATCATTGATAAAACGATAATTTTTCTCATGTTATGTCGTCAGTGATTATCGTGCTGACTCTGCACCTTTATGTTTGTTTGCTTACTCTGTTCGGTTTTCAGCTTCCCCGTTGTTTTTGCTGTTAATCTAGTACCTCACACCTAAACCCATTCTCCTTTACAAGTATCATTATCCTTAACGCCTCTATATTGTCTCCTTCAACTCTAAGCACTTTATCACAATCTGAAAGGTCAAAATTAATTTTAAACGATGGGAATGCTTCAGATAAAATACAAAGCAGCATTTTGGTTTGTGCCTTTTTCTGAACATTTGTTTTAAAAACTTCAACCATTTCTTATCCAATTACTATTTACGCTACCTGCATTTTTTGGTTGTTATACTTACTTATTCTTTAATGTTAACAGTAGTTCGTCCAACTGTTGTAAGCCCATAGTAAAGCCTCCCTGGAAGCCCATTTCAATCATCTTCTCCATGCGGGCAAGGGATTCATTTTTAATAGTAATACTGACTTTTGTTGTTCCGTTTTGTTCGCTGAAATTCAAATCCCAATCAGAACCCGGCAATTCAGGGTTTTCATCCTTGTCTGCAAAAGCATTCAACATTTTGAAATTGGTTTTTGGGCTAATGGAAGTAAATTTCTGAATTGACCAACGCTCTTGTCCTTCGGGGCTTACCATAGCATAAAATCTTCGTCCCCCAACTTCAAAATTCATAAACTTTGTTCTTGATTCCCACGGTTTTGGTGCCCACCATTGGTCAAGAATTTCCTGTTTGGTAAATGCATCCCAAACCAATGGAAGTTCAGCTGCAAATTCTCTGTTTACAAATACCGTTTTTGTTGTTTTGTCAACGGTAAAATCAAATAGCAAATCATTTTTCATTTTTTCTGTTTTTTAATTGTTGATAATACGTTGTCAAGTTGATTGAATCGGGTTTCCCAAAGCTTTCTGAATTGGGCCAGCCATTTATCAATCTCTTTCATTTTTTGAATTTGGAGTGAGTAGTAAATTTCCCTGCCTTGTTGTTCGTGTTTTACCAGTTCGCATTCTGTGAGTATGCGAAGGTGTTTAGAAACGGATTGTCGGGTAGTATTGAAGTTGTCAGCAATGGCGTTCGGTGTCATTGCCTGCAATGCAATTAAGGTAATAATTGCCCGCCTTGTCGGGTCTGCGATTGCCTGAAAAATATCTCTTCTCATTTGTTCTGATGTGAATTTACGAAACTAATCGGTTGCAAATCTATATGCAACTTTTCGGTTTCGCAAATTTTTCTTCATTTTTTTTTAAAAATTTGAGTTGTGAACGTTTTAGCAGGAGGGTAGAATTTGACAAAAAAAGTTTATAAGTCAGTGTTGGAGTTCGCACTGCCGCCAAGCATGACAGATAACTGTTGTGTTGGCAAAAGTCTGTTGATGCTCCGATTGTGATCTATTTTATCTATGTCTTTCCCAAAAATCTATAACACTTTTTGTCATCGTTATATTTCACGCAGTTATCGCCCAGGATTTCTACATATTCCGGAATTAACTCTTTTGAAAAGTGTTCAAAATCGAATGAAACACCTTCTTTACCTGGATAAAGAATTGTCCAACAGAAAAGCGGAGATGAAATGTTATTTTCCATTTTTCTAATGTTTTTGTTTATGGCTTACCTTTTCGGCTTGCTGCCGAATTATTAAAAGTAATTCCGTTTAATTTATATATCATAATACAATTCGTGTATAACCTCGCAGTGAATTGAATTTTCATCAAACCGATATAATAACTCTTTGGCTTTTGCCGGAACATAGGCAAGTTGGTAACTATCACCTGCGAACTGTTTTACCGACTCTAGTTTTTCAAACAACATAATTGTTGTGAACTCCACCTCAGTTTCGAGTTGTCGTTTCAAAAGTTGAATGCCGAGATACCCCTTCACCTGTTTTTCTTCTATGGAAGTAAACACTTCTTGTTTCAGCAGCTTTTCATAAGCATCAGCATTAGCTAGAGAGGTGTAGCCATGCCAAATTCTTGCGATCATTATTTGTAGTTTAAATTATTTACTCATTGCAAATTTCTTATAAACTAAAAAAATATGTCAAAAATGAAGCTCGATACTTCACATTGCTTGACGCTTAGGTTCTCAGTTAGCCTTAAGTCACAAAAACAACATGTCTGTTGTGGTTTACCGTTCTTAATCACCACTTTTCTACTTTCCTCTTTCCATTAATGCACCGATAGCGATTTTTGATATTTGAAATCGAAGTTGAAGGATAATAATAAAAATATTTGCTGCAAATCCACGAATAACTGTTTTAACCGTATAAAAAACAGTTATGTGGTGGGAAGACTTAAAAGGCTGCATAAACCGACACTGTAAAGACCTCGGAGAACGTGATAATGCATTCTAATCGGCTCTGCAACTGTATTTCAAAGACAGTATTATCCAATTAATAGCAGCGGATAGGAATTAGGGTTACATTGAACATTGCCAACTGATTCTAATTAATTGTCATCGAAAATGTGCAAAGTGAATTGGCGAATCAAATATTTCAACATTTTGAACTTTACCTAATAAGCCCACATGCATAATTTTTTTCACCGTCTCTTTGTAAAGATCATCGTCTGCCATGAGGACAATATCTTCTTTTTCATTCCAACACGTCAATACTTGAGATTCGTTGCCTTTTAATCAAAACCGGCCCCCTAAAATATCTGGTTTTTTTTAAAACATAGGTACAGAGTAATCTCTTGCAAATTTCTTGATACTCTTCTGTTATGCCTTTTACAAGTCCTGTGCGGTTCAAATTCGAACTATCATACTTAAGAATTTATTTCAAAACCTAAAGAACGATTCTCCTGTTATACGATTTAAATAGGCGCTTTTCGTTGCAATTGTTGTAGCAATCCATAAATATCACCTAAAACCCATACGTCAATAATTTTTCCATTTTGAAAAGTGAAAACCGCACTTCCAGAATATTCAATTTTTTGATTAATTGGTTCAATTCCGAATAATACTCCTTTTTGAGTTCCTGTATATTTCAGCTTGGCAAATGATTTATTGTCTTCTGAAATTATCAATTCAACCTCGTTGTGAAAATCAGGAAATATTTGTCGGATAAAATCTATATATTCTGATAGTCCATTATAGCCTTTCGTCTCTTGTCCCAATGACCCCTCCTGAAAGTAATATTCTCATCCAAAATTTCTGAAAAAATATCTTTATCCCACTTGTTCCACATCGCGTAATACCACTTTTCAAGTAACTCATTATTTGTCATTTGTAGGGATTTAGGTTTAAAGGCTTTTAATACTTATATCATAATAGCATTGATATCGTTAGCAAGCGCCTAAAGCTTACTGTTATTACTTCAATCAGAGAGACCTCTCTAAAAGCATTTATATCTGAATACCTATACCATAAGTAAATTTACATTACTGCGCAATGAGCTTATTATATTTTTTTCTATACGCCACTGGCGAAAGTCCCGTTACTTTTTTAAATACTGTTCTAAATCCCTTTGTGTCAGTGTATCCCACTTCATACATTACCTCATTGATATTTTTCCGGTTGCTTTCAAAGTCTTTTTTGGCAGCCTCTATTTTTACACGCTGTATATATTCAACTATAGTATTGCCGGTGGCCTCTTTAAATCGCCTCTCCAAACTGCGGCGGCTCAAGGCCAGCATATCAGCCAACTGATCAACTGTGATTTTTTTGGTGAAATTGGCTTCGATAAACTCCTGTGCTTTTTTTACCTGTCCATCTTCATGCGCTTTTTGCCCCTTAAAAATAATAAAGGGTGACTGACTGGTTCTATCAATATCAATCATGTATGTTTTAGCAATCTGAATAGCGATATCGCGCCCTGCAAATTTTTCCACCAGGTACACTAACAGATTAAGATAAGAGTGGGAACCACCACTGGTATAAATGCCATTTTCTTCCGTCATAATCTTATCATCAACCAGGTTATAAAGTGGCTACCTGTCTGGGTGTGCAGGACTTCAGCCAACTCCGTAAGGACTATGGCAAAGAGCAGGCAGACGTAATAATGAACATTACTGGAAACATTGTAAGCGGGCAGGTTACAGGAGATACGGCTAAACAACTTTCAGAGCGTTTTGGGAAGATTATGCAGGATAGGGAAAGCCCTTTCCATTAACCGGTCTGATACCTCTATAAGCCGCTCAAAACAACTGGAGGCTGCTATCCCTCCATCCAAAATTTCAGCCCTTTCTTCAGGCGAATTTGTGGGTATGGTAGCAGATGATCCGGACTGTAAAATTGAATTAAAAGCTTTCCATTGTGAGATACTAAACGACCATGATGCCATAAAGGAGGAGCAGGATAACTATAAAGAGATCCCTATTATCCGCAAGCTGGATAATGCAATGGTGCAGCGGACTTACTTACAGATCAAACAGGACGTGCAGGACATTATACAGTCAGAAATGGAGAGAGTGTTAAGCGATCCCGGATTGAGCCATTTGGTTATAAAAAAGTCAGTGTAACTGCCCGGTAAAGAAAGGACTTTGGATTAAAGAGATGCACGAATCTCGTCTATCATTTCGCGCTGTAATCTCTCAAAATCGTTTGGATTGTCAAAAAGATTTTGCCATGCGTTATTGACAATTTTCGAAACAGGATTTTGATGTGCTGCAATTTGCTCATCATATGTCGCTAAATCAATACCTCTGCAGTAATCAAACACTATTTCTGTTAAGGCATCTAATAATGTTTCAGGGAAAATATATTTATAATCCGGATGTTTAGGATTGTTTGTGTGGGTTAAAAATTGCTCCCAGCTTTCTTTTATCGCTTCACAGTCTTGTTCATATCCAATTTTATTGAGCATAAGAAATACAGCTCTCATTCTTGCTTCATCCGAAGGATGGCTTGGACTATCGGCGAAGATAGCGTTGGAGCCATTGCTCAAAGCTGACATTTTCATATTTGCCCAGGCAAAGGCTGATCCGCATAAATAGTAGCAATCATATCACAGGTAAATTCCTCTATCCAATACTCCTCCCAACGATTGTGTTTATTTTGTAAAAACGGAACGTAATGTTCATGTGTTTTCTCATCATAACTTCTGTCTATCTCCGCATCAAAATATTTTTGTAGAATAGGACTAAATTTAGCTTTAACAATATTGGGATATTGTTTGCATATTAAGTGGCCGATTTCATGGTATAAATCTGGTAAATTAAGCAGGTTATTTTCTTCTCCGTAAGGCAGGGCGATGATTTCAAAAACAGGATGCGCCCAATAATAATTTTCAGAATTACTTATTGTAGTGATTATTGGCGGTATTGACAAATGTCGTATTTCATTATAAATACGCGCAACCTTCTTGTTGAAGTAAATTTCAGGTTCATCATAATTTGCTATTACTTCAAAGCGGTATAACTCTATAGTTTGAAATAACTCATTCAGCTCGTTAAATTCATACAAATTATTGTTTGCAAGGATGTCAATATCAAGATCGACACCTGAGATTTTGGCCTGAAGCAAACCTCTTAGCTCCTCTAAATATTCAATTGTCTTGGGAACAAAAGCTTTTTGTATATCGTCATGATACTGATTGGCATTCAGAATGGCAAGCATTCGCTGTACCCTGCAATCCAAATCATGATATAATCCCTTAATAAACGCTATCATCCTCTGGCTGTTCTCATTTTCCGAAATAACAAATTCCGCTCACTGTCTAAAATAGCAATGATTTTATCCAACATTAAAAAGTTTGTTTTAGACAACGGTTTGTTGTCTTTTAAAAGCTGAACAATCATTTCAATTTCCCTTCTATCGGTATCATTTCGAAGTACCATGTTTTGTAAAGCAGAACTTTCAGATAAGCCGGATAACTTACTATTAAATTCAGTATCCTTCGCAAGGTTTTCAAGTTCAGATAGTGATTGCAGTAAATCCTGCTTAGCGCTATTCATTTCTTCTTCACTCACTTCCAACTTAGGATATTTAGCCTTAGTCGCACAGTCAGCTAACAAAGATTTCTTTTTAAATATGATTACAGACTTATTTACTCTTGATGTAAAGTCAACAATATCGCTATATCGCTTTGTTATTAATGTCATTTCACTCATAAAATAAAAATTTAGTAGTCCGACAATATTTGTTCTTCCTGCTCTTCCAATGATTTTTCTGTAACCTGATGCGCAAATGACCTTATCATGGTATCTATTAGTTTTAATACAACTGGTAAGGAACCTCCTTTATCTGGAGCAGAGAAAGCCAGTATGCATTGATGAAAAATATCCTGCAATACACTTTCCAAATCTACATTGCCATCAACTAATGTGACGTGAATAGGCTGAACTGTTCCGGGTATCTTAAAAGGATAGCCCGTTGTAAAAAGAAAACCTGTAGTGGTATCAAATAATTTATACGTTCCCGAAATCGGATTGCTAAGATTATTATAGCCACCAACTTTTTCTAATGCCACACGGTATGGAATAGCTGTGTTTTTATGAATATCTATAATTCCCCATTTTATTGTACCGGCATTAACTAAACCGTCTTTAGCCAGTCCATCCAGGACAGTTTTCATTGCCTTAGCCTCTTCCCCAAAACTTCTTCCGTCTCTTAGCAAGATTATACTATCAGGATTTTTAGCGTGTTGGGGAATATGCCTTTTTAGATTTTCCAAAAGTCTATCAACAATTACCTTGGCACTAATCTTTTCGTTTCTGAAAGTTCCCGTCCTGTTTGAAACCTCTGCATAATCAAAAACTATCTTTTCTCCATTGCGATAGAAGAATAAGAAACCAGCGTAGTGGTCATGTACATCCAAACCAATATATATATCATGGTTTAATGGTTGAGATAAAGCGTAAGGCCATTTCTGATTTACAATTAAGTATTCAAAAAACAGATTACTGATATAAGAACGGTAACTCCTCAAACTATCCTGATGTAACCTGAAAACATAACCGTTTTCTCTATCTGTGTAGCCTCTATAAAACAAAGCTACTTTTCTCGCTGAAGCGCATTGGAATCGTATGCTTTTATAAAAATTCTTTTTTACACAATCGTGTAAGTTTCTTACATAATAAGCAGAATCCACATCGGTATCAGGGAGTAAAAACAAAGCATTGCCGTGCGTTGCGTTATGTCTGTTTAATGCTTCTTTTATCTCATTATATTGACGATAGGCACTTGATGATTTAAGGTCTTTGTATGTTATTAAAGTGAACTCCTCAAAATGGGGCGCATATAACTTCATGTCTTTGCTAAAAGTTGATTGAATAGCTTTTGCCAAATGAAAATCAACTGAGTCGGGTACTAAAAGATATTGAGGATTGAAAGGTGTTTTATTCAATATCCCATTCCTCATTATATTTGCCCGTCTTAACTTTCCAAAGTCCTCAATTGCTCTTTCATATCTTTCATCAAATAATAGGGATTTCATTTCCACTCCATTATTAAATTTTAACCCAGGCAAAGGAAATATTTTCAAATTTTCGCTAAACGGATACTGATTAATTTTCAGTGTAATGCCATTAAATACTATTCCCTGAAAGTTGTGTTTGATGAATGATCTCAAATAATAGAACCTGTTATTGGGGTTCTGAATTGTTTTATTATGCATTCCATTTACAAACTCATCGGAAGTAGTGTAAAGTAACTTTGCTAAACAAGCAGCTCCATTAAAATACTTTGAAGTATTCCCCGGATAATTAAAGATTAAGGCAGGTGTATCAGGGAACAGATGCTTTGACATATTAAATGTATCTGATTTAGTATGATTATTAGCCCAATCTAATACAGTATACTTTTTGCCGTTAAAAGGAAAGTCTTGTTCCTTAATAGATTTACCAAAGCTTGCTATTTGAACCTGATACCAGCTATCACCGCCAAAATATAAACATTTACAACCTTTCAATCTTTTCTTCATTACTTCTATATCTTCTCCCGCCAAATGCTCATAAAGAAATTTCTTGTCAGTGTATTTATAAGATAAATCAAGAGCCAAATAAAAATACCCATCGGGTTGAGGAAGTATTTTGAAGTTGAACCCACTATAAACATCTATTTGAGAATGTGGCTCATTAAATATTGGTTTCCTTAAAAAATATTGATTTGCATTATATCTCCATAGCTTTGGATGACCGCCCAAGTGCTCTTTAACTGCAAATTCCAAAAAACGAATAGCCAATTCTCTGTTTTCACTGGTTATGCTATTAAAATTCAGATCGTATTTTTCAGTCAAAAGGGTTGCTTTCGCAATCATCGGAGCCAGGCTTATTTCAAGGGCATTAACCTTGGTATCGGCTTTTACTGCTATAAACTTCTTTCCATCTTTAAAATATACGGCAACGGGTCCGGAGGTTGCTGATGCAATTTTCATCAGTACCTTCTGTATGTTGCGATTATTTAATGCAGGGTCATTCTCAATCTCCTGTAATTCTAACTGCATCAATTTAAAAGGAAATCTCAAGCTGTGCAGGTTGTTTAGCCGAAACAGCGTTGTCGTATGTCTTTTCATAGTATTGATTGTTATTCGTTAAAATTTTTGTACAGAGGGAACGGAATTTGCAAAACATGCATGTACCCTCCTTATCGGTAATAGGGAAATCCTCAATGTTTAATTGGTCAAATGATTTTCCATCCGTCAACATTTCTACATCATCACTGTTCAAATAAATGTAATCAATACATTCATCTGCTACCTGCCTACTAAAAGGATGTTCTTTTACACTTCGCTTCAAAAGATTTACTTCTATCAACCTAATGTCGCTAAAGCTTAGCTTCCTTCCCTTACCTTCACTTGCTTTTCTACGATAAGTATCAAGTACAGTGATGCCACCAATTACTAACTGCCTGGAATAATCACTCACATCACTTTCCGAGACTTTCCAATCTAAAACAACAGCTTTATTATCAACAAACATGAAAAGGTCAAGCTGAGGGCTAATTCTTACATTCTCAAACTCAAAATGCCAGCCTTTCAAGTTGGGTATAATGAAGGATGCCCTTGCCAAAAAATCTATTAACAACGAACCATCAGGCATCACTATCAAAGGAATATTCTGTATAATTTCTTTAATAGAAAAATACACTTTAGCTAAATCATTTTCAGTATAAGGTACATTTATATCATGTACATCTAAAATGCAGTAATCTGAGTTTTCTTTTACTCTATACAGCTTGCTTTCAGAAAACTTGAATTGTCGCTTAGCCAATTCAATAGCCATGTCAGCGATTTCAGCATAATTAACCGGCTGTTTATCTTTAATTCTGGGCATAATTTCTACTTCCATTATCTTATCTACCACTGACCCTCTCCACATGAGTAAACTCTTAGACTTTTTAAGTTCATGTGCTCTTCTTCGAAGAGGGTTTGTAAAGTGATGAGAAGGCGCTAAGTATTGGAAATAATACATCCTGTTGCACTTCCTTAGTGTGCTTAAAGCTGAAAACGACCATTCTAATTTGTTGCTCATTATTCTTTGATTTCGTACAACTCATTTAATCTTTTCAGGTACTTCCTCAATGCTTCTTCATTTTGAAACAAGTATTGGCTTTCGGATTTACTTGCTTTTGAGTTAAACGAAGTCGCAACACTTGCATTCCTTCTGCGATAAGAAAGTTGTAATGAACCTAAAGTAGCTGGTGAGAAAGCAAATTCATTTTTCAGAATTTGAAATGTTTTATTGATAGCTTTCTCCGCTTTATCAAAAGGTATCTGCAAACTTTTCAAAAGATTTCTGAAAGAAATAACCGGGATGCTGTTTGCCAAAACTTTATCTGCTTGCAATTGTTCGATAGTTGAAACAGGCAAGTTGGATTTTTCTGCTAATTCTTCTCTTTTTACGTTTGTTTTTGATACAGCCTTTGTAATTAAGACCCCTAAAGAATCAACGGATAACTTCTCATAAAGCTTGTCTATCATTTTTGATGAAGCTTCATTTGAAGGTTGGCTTTTGTATTCAGCAGAAATAATATTTTTTAGCTGTACGGAAGCATCTAAAAACTCGCTTTCATTTGAACTGTTGCTCAAATAAACGAGCTTTAAAGCTTCATCCACAGGATCAATATTTATCTTATTGTTTGCCATCTTTTTTGATTTAAATAGTTTGTAAAAACTTTATCAATTTCTTTTTAGCCCGGTGATGTTTAACTTTAAGCTGATTGTTTTCGATCTTCAGCATATTTGCTATTTGTTCGTAAGTAAATCCATTTGCTTTCAGTAATAGTAAATCCCTTTCAATCGGCTCCATTTTAGAAAGTGCTAATTGCAACTCTTTCATTTTAGGATTTTCTGTTTCTTCGCTGTCTACATATTCTTGAAAGAATTCCTTAGTAAAGGGATTTTTCAATTCATCAACATTAAATCCTTCATCATCACTACTACCTATTTCAATCTCACTAAATGAAAGCACTTTAAAATCTTGCGAAATAGCTTTGTTTTTTCTGTATTGCTGTCTTAAAAAGTTGGTGAAGATTTTGAATAAAAGGTTGTCAAAGTGGGCTTGTGATTGGATTTCATATTCGCCGATTTTTAAAATAATCGTTTGTAGCGTTTGGTAAACGATTTCCCAAGCTTCATCCTCACTAAACCTCCAGTTATCTACAGCAAACCCATAAAACTTTTTACCATATAAAAAGTAGAGATTTTCCCAACCTTTGCGATCCTTCTGGTCAATAAGCGATATAATTTCTAAATAAGTCATCTCTGGCATTGTTTCTCTATTACCTATATGAAACCTGGTTACATCATTATATTAAATTTGAATTTCTATTCACCTACATTAATATATGCATTAAGGTTACACCTCATTCAAATATAAGGATTTGTGGGGTGGAAAGCAGCATGTAAGATTTTTAAAAAAGTGCATTAAATCGTTGAATAACAATGAGTAAAATAGGAAGAAACGATCCCTGCCCATGTGGAAGTGGGAAAAAATACAAACACTGTCACTGGAAACAGGAACAAAGCACAGAAGTGTCCAATCCTACTGTTCGACCGACAATAACCCACTTTGAAGAACTGGTGAATAATTATAATACTATTCCTATTGTAAAACTTTTAGCCACTTTACAATTGCAACCAGTTAACCACGGGCAAAATGTAAATTTTGAGAGTATGGCGAGGCGGGTGCTTTTGAAAAGAAAGAATGAAGATAACCGTCCCTTTGCTTCCTGGGAAAGACTGAATGCAACAATTATAAAATATCGTGAAGGAGGGCTACCGGACGAGCCTACCAATTCTTTTACGGACAATGCAGTTTTTGCTGAAGGCAATTATATTGTTTACCCCGGTATTTATCTAAACGGCACAGAAATATTAAATCAGTTGCTTGAATGCATTTTTATTCGTGGTTACAATTTACCTGATACATTTAAAAAAGTAGTGAATGATAGTGCAGGCATTTTGTTATTTATGAGCAATAGCGCTGCAAAGGATTTAAATCATACCAGGTATATGTACGAGGAAAGAACTGATAGTATATCTTTTCCGGATTACAATGCTTTTATAGAGCAAGTAGGAGCTATAATATTTACAAAAGAGTATGTAGAAAAGGTTTGCAAGGCACACAAATACGACTACACTGCCATAAAAGAATTTATACTCCCGATAGGGGAACCAGCTTTAGCAGAAGAAGACCCTGAAAATAATATCGTCATTTCAAAGCCATTGATCGAAGATGGTAACCATATTATATTATACATGCCGACTACAGTGGTAAATACCCTAATTGATTTTATATATGACCAGGCTAAGAAATATAACTGCTATGAGGATTTATTGAAATTCTTTTATGAGGAGCAATTTGATCAATCCTGTATTGCTCTCTATAATCAAAAATGGGTGGCAACAGAATTCAGCTTCCTGATGATCCGCTAAAACTTCCCATCAAAGAGATGGTTTTCCAGTTTGATAACCAGAAATTCGGTTACTTATGTTTTCCAGATGGATCAATTTCACATTTTCTACAAAGTTCTTTATGTAAAATACTTGCTGCTAACCCTGATTGAGTTTCCCTTCGCCAATCATCGTCACTATTTACAGCTACAGTCGGACCTCTGGACATAAGATAACTTTCCATCTCTTTACTTTTAAGTACTCATACCCTAAAAATACTGTTTTGCTAAAAGGGTTAGCAACATAATTATTCACATTTTATGTTGAGATAAGGCTTCTTTAACGAAGTAAAAATACTTTAGCTTTGCATCCCTTTTTTAAAATTAGATGAAGCGTGTGTAGAAAGATTAAGAGAATGACACTTGCTAATCATCCAAGGCCTAATTCAGAAATATGTTAGTTGCTTACTTTTACCTATATGAATACAGAACTACAACAAATTCAAGAAACAGCGCAAGGGTTATTTTTTTTAGCGAATCAGACTATCCTGGTGATATAGTTCAATTGGAAAAAGCAGGTTGGATAGAAAACGAATTATTAGAATTAGCTACCAAACCTGCAGGTACAGCTATAGAAAAAACAACTCTTGATTATTTTTTGGTAAACATCACCCGCAGTGATCCGGCGTATTGACGCATAGCGATAATACTTAGAAAGTTAAATAACGGCAACAAAAATTTGTTTTGAAATTATTAACCAAAAGCACCCTCCATTATTTCTTGTTCACGTCTTATTATACCAATGCTCACAGCAATTTTGCTCCAATTATTTGCGGCAGATTTTATCTGTTCAATAATTGTTTTTGCTTCTGGCAATTTTATTCTAAAATAAGGTATTACCGATAAAGCCAGCTCTACATTTAACGAATTGTCATCTTCAGAAATATTTAGCGTTAATCCTGTTCCCTGGGGATTAGGATTAACATCGTAAACGGGTGACAACGACCACCCCTGTTGCGTTAACAAGAAACCATGGTTACGCAAATGGTCATCGGTATTCCTGATACAAATATTTAAAACAATCCGCCGCCATAATTCCCTTAAATCTTCATTTACATTGCTTCCGTTTTGAATAAGGAATTCGGCAAGTTCTAAGTAGCTAACTCCGTCATTATAATCAGCGCCATCGTTATAACCTAACAAAGTCATTGCAGATGCAAAATGAATTCTTTCTCCTTTTACATTCCTGTCGAACCGTTGGTTTAAGAAAGTATGGTGCTTGCTGCTAAATTGCCTTAGCATTGAAGGCGATACTTTAATACCCGCATTAGCGGCTATCTGAAAAGCTACCATTTCCCATGCGCCAACATCATGTTCGTCGTTTCCGCTTGGAAATTTTGCTATCCATAAATTTCCTTTAGTATCCTTAACGCTTGCCTTAGGCCTGGCACCACCCAAAGAAGATCCGGGGACCATTAGCATATTCAACCATTTCAAAGCTTCATCACCTTCATCGTAATCTTCTTTTTCCAGTTGTAAACTGGCATATTCCAGCTCTCTTAAAGAAGCCCATGGAGGAGATGCTAATTCTTTTTCAGCACTTAGAAAGTCTCCATCAGGATCGGTTTTAAATCTTAGTCCACCCATGCGATGTTCATCATAAACACCTAACAGAAAATCTGATTCAAATAATACATTGGGCTTTCTACCTTCTTTTCTTGCAATAATAGCTTCTCTGCGTTTCATTAAAACCCTTCCCCACCTGTCAGGTGAAGAGTCATGGAAAAGCCCGAAATTGGGTTTGTCTCCCTGGTTATATTGCGGGCCGCTGAACAGTTGAAGATTGGGATCTATATTTTGCGGATGCGGCGATTGAAGCCAGGTATCAGCATATTCAAAAGAAAATACTTCTTTACCCCTTACATGTGTCGCTGTAAGGATACCCATAAGTGTTGGTTCCGGTAAACCAGTCCAACCGGCAAATACATATATCGTCTTACTTGTTGCTGCCATTTTCCTTAATTAAATTTCTCTTAGGCGCTCTTTCTTTGGTGATTAAACCTGCATCCTGGAGTTTACGCCCTAATTCATCATCACCCGCAAGTTTTAAAAAGTCTTTTTCCATACCTAAAACAAACAGCACCTGGAAATAGGCTCCCATGGTAACCGAAGGAGTTCCCTTTTCTATCTGCCATAAAGTAGCACGGCTAATGCCTGCACGTTCAGCAACTTGTTCAGATGCTAATTTTCTGCGTAAACGGGCTAATTTTATGTTTTCGCCTAAAGATGATAAAATCTTTTTCCCTTTAGGCATAATAGTAAGCTTTTCCTTCATAATGTTTAATATAATGTACAAAATTACTTAAATTGTTTTAAATATGAGACGTTATGGAAAGGTTGTTTCAACAGTTTTTGAGAATGAAGTAAAAGGTAGATACGGTAATAAGAAGAATATGAAGCCAAAGCAGGAGGGTTAAAAGATGTTATTTCAATAAATCATAACAACGAACTAAGTCATGTAATGTCTAATTTTTTAAGCTATACCTTAGTTGCTTACTTTTACCTGTTATCAATGATGGCGTTTGAACTGCTTCCATACTGTAGGCTGTACTGTCTGATACATCTACCAATGCAAGACAGCTAATCTCTAATCCATCTTTTATCTGCTGATCCTTACCACTCCAAAATCTTCCCTTGCCATAAGTCTTCTTACCGCTTTTTTTGATGTATGAGGGATCAAAAACTGCTATGCATTCTTTGCCTTTCATATTATTGAAAGCCGACTCAAACCAGGAGAAGAAATTTATCTTCAGGCTAAATTGATGTCGTAGGCTTCTTTCACAATATTGACCATCTGCATAACGAAAGATGTTTAAAAAATTATGACCAACAGCAAGCATTAACCATTTTTGAAATAACCATTGCAAAAACTTTTTCTGTGGTTTTGCTATTCCATTTACTTTTTCTATACTTGCAGCTATAAAGACAAGTGCTTTATTGAAGGCGGTTTGTTTTTGTCTCACAACAATACTTACTGCCTTTTTCTTTACCTGCTAACCCACTGTTTATATTTTTTTACACCTATCGAACTTATTCACCTTGTATTTAAAAACCTGACGAACTATTGATAAAAAAGGACTTAATAATTAAATTTTATTTCTACATTTGTGCGAAGAAATTCGTACATCAAAACTATTTCAGCTTATGAAAAAGACTGCCCTTATTTTGACAGCCATACTTTTTTCAATTATAAGCTTTTCTCAAACCGGCTCAATTAGCGGCAGACTAACAGACTCGTTAAGCAGAAAAACTATGTCCCTGGCAACTGTCACAGTATTTAAAGCTAAGGACACTTCAATTGTTACCTATAGGCTAAGCAACCAGGAAGGAATTTTTAAAGTTACTGGTTTGCCATTAGAAGTTCCTCTAAGAATGATGGTAACATTTTCAGGCTACACTCCTTTCCGGGTTACTTTTACCTTAACTGCCTCCAATAACAATTTACATTTTGATTCAGTCAGGCTTATTCCCACTTCAAAAATGCTGGACGAAGTGATGGTTATTTCGGAGCGGCCACCTGTAACCATTAAAAACGATACGATCGAATTTAATGCCTCTGCTTTTAAAACATTGCCAAATGCTTTGGTTGAGGATCTCTTAAAAAAGCTTCCGGGTGTACAGGTTGATAAAGATGGAAATATTATGGCTAATGGTAAACCTGTAAACAGGATTTTAGTGGATGGCAAAACCTTTTTTGGAGATGATCCTAAAATGGCTACAAGAAATTTACCTGCCAACGTAATTGATAAAGTACAGGTAACGGATGATAAAGAAGAAATGCTTAGAAGAGGTGATGACAATGCAAATAATGTAGGTAAGGTTATAAATATTACACTTAAAAAAGGCGTAAAGAAAGGATGGTTTGGAAAGCTGTATGCAGGTGCAGGAAGTGACAATCGGTTTGAAGCAGGAGGCATTGCCAACATATACAGGGATACGTTGCAGGTAAGTGTTTTAGGCTATGCAAACAACTTAAATAAACCGGGCTTTAGCTACACTGAACTAATGCAGGCAGGTGGTTTGGATAGAACCCGCAGTAATTTATCAAGCAACAGTACCAGCATCTGGAATAGCGGATCAGGAAGTGGTATATCTATTAACGGAGTAAATTTTGGAGGTGCACAGAACTATGGTGGTATTGCAACAAGCAAGGGTTTAGGTGTAAACCTTAATCATGCTCCCAATCTTAAAAGATCCTTTTTTGCCCAATACTTTTATGGTAATGTACATATTGACCGGCTTACAAAAAGTGATGTTAGCCAATATAATGATGATACTATTATCAATCAAAAAACCATGCTGTCGGGAGATGTTATTACCCATGCCCATAACATTGGCATTGGCGGACGGTTAAAGCCTGATTCCGTTACTAATATTTTATTTAACGCAAATTATACAATCGGCTTACAGGACGAGGACAGGTTTAGCACCATCAGCAGCATCAATAATAAATTTGGTCAGCTAAGCAATGGAAATATTAATCAATATAATAACGCAAGCACTTATTACTACAGGCATTCATTCAGCTACACAGGATTATCAAGAACAAGAAAAGGAAGAAGACTTACATTCTCTCATGGGCTTGATATCAATAACAGGTTCAATGATTATTCAACTGATGCACTTACACATTTTATCAATCCTTCCCCTTACGATAGTTTATTGCAACAGTTAAGAATGGAAAGGATACCAAGAACGGATGCTTTCGCTAATGTTACTTATAGCGAACCATTAAGCAAAATATTTATTCTGCGCTTTTCAAGCAGATATGAATACAGTAAACTTAGCAATGGTGTAAACACTTTTAACCCAAATACGATTAACAAGGAATATAATATTTTGAACCCGCAGCTTAGCAGTAATTTCAGCAGGGAAAGTCATAGAATAAATTCAGCGCTGGGTTTTGAATTCAAATGGAAAAATTTAACGCTGACACCTACGCTTCGAGCTCTGTGGCAAAAGGCAGATAACAGACTTGCATCATTAACATCCCCAATAATGCAGGAGCAGTTTAATGTATTACCGGGTTTCAGTTTAGTGTACAAGCAACTTAATTTCAATTATGATAAAGGAATTGTTTTACCAAACTACACCTACCTGATACCCGTAACTGATAACACAAATCCTTATTACATTGTAAAAGGAAATCCGAATTTACTATCAGCAGAACGAAATAATTTTTCCCTTAACTATTTCTACAATAACACTAAAAAAAGCCTGAATGTGGGCATAAATGGCGGCGGCTCCTATACCAATAATGATGTTGTACAAAGCATTACTGTTGACAACAGGGGAATACAAACAACTTACCCTGTAAATGCAAATGGCAGCAGCAGTTACTGGCTTAATTACAATATAAACAAACAATACAAGAACAATCCTAAATTTAATTTTTCATGGAATTTTGGTGCTTACTATGGTTATAACAGAAACCGGCTTTTATTTAATAATGAGAATAGTTTTCAAAACACCTATAATCTTAACCAGTGGACAGGGCTTAACTTAAACTTTAATGATAAGTTTGAATGGAACCCGAGCTATGGCATCGGCTACAACTTCACCAACTACACTACCGCTTCTTTTAAGAAGCTGGAAGTGCTGAGCCACTATTTAGAGAGTGAGTTCATCATAAGATATCCCAAACATGTAATATGGGAGACCAATTATCAGTACACGTACAATAATAATATTCCTGCCGGTTTACCTAAAGATGCAGTTCGTTGGAACGCGGCAGTAAATTTAACAATGCTAAAGGGAGAGGTTGGAGTACTAAAGCTTGCTGTATATGATATTTTAAATCGTAGCAATAACATATCAACCTGGGCCACCCGTAACATGATTACTACAACTACCAATAATGTTTTAGGCCAATACTTCATGGCTACCTTCACTTACAACATACGTCCAACCGGTGCAGCTAAAAAGGTTGGCGGATCAAGATTGTTCTTGTTTTAATAGAAGGAAATTATTTGATAAAGGAATTTTCGCAGAAAAAAGGGGGAAGCAGATACTTGTAACAAAGGACCAAAAAAGCCATCATATCACTGGTACCCTATCGTTGCACTGCTACAGCACCGGCGCAAGTAAGAAGCTCAAACCCTTTCAAACTCATTTCTCCGCTAAAAATCCTACATTTTCTTTCCTTCAACTTTTCGTTTCATTTTAATTGTGATAGGCACTTCCCTCCCCATTAGCTGTAAGCTGCCTTTTATAGTTGCAGAAGACTTGCCGTTTAACAACATTCCTGTTTGTGTATCAACTTCAAACTCGCCTTCCTGCGTTCCTTTTAAATCTGCATTTATATTATTAAGGCTCTTATTTTCATTATTGCTCACATTGCTTATCCGGGTATCGGTTTCAATGTTTGCTACTCCATTTGATATAGAGGTTAAAGTATATTTTGTAACTCCCTCCAACGTCATATTTGATGCTGAAGTACTGTTCTTCTTTGTCCAGCTATCGCCTACATATACTGCTGTATCAGGAAAGATGTGAAAATTTTCAAGGTTGTTTTTAATAAAGCCTTCTCCCATTAATTGCGAAAGTTGTTCCTTTAATTGATCTTTCATTTTTTGATCCTGTATAATTATACTGCTTACCAGACTATCTATAAAATTTTTTGTCTCATTTGCAGATGAAACTTCTCCATTCTTATTTATTACAGCTTGTATAGAACTGCCTTTTATTTTACCTAAAAAATTTTCAACAGGATCTGCAGAATTTACTCCATTATCGGCATCTAATTCTTTTTCATTTTCCTGGTTCTTAAGTGCTATATGAAATTTATCGAAAGTTATCTTTATAGCAGTGTTACCATTACTATCTGCTGGTTGAACATTATATACTAACCCCATGTCCGAGTTATTTTTATTTTCAATTTCTTTACCATTTACTTCAAAGTTTGAAGATGTTTCGTTTGTAATGGTATAATAAAACGTAGAATTGCTTTGTGATTGTACACCTAATTTATACTTCTTGTCTGTAGGACTATGATCTCGTCGTTTACAGGAAAGTAAAGAAATACATATTATAGATAAAATAAAAAAACTATGACTTATTCTATTAGTTATTGTAATCTTCATACGATTATTTTTAATCTTATATACTCAATTGGGTCAATACAGAGTCAAGGATTTCTAAAATTATAATGTTAGTATTAAGCCTTTACTACATCGCTTACAAAACTATTGTTGTTATTGCTTACTGTGCCTGTATAGTAGTACTGTGTTGTGGCATTTATTTCATCGCCTGCCATTACTTTTAATAAGCCGTTTGGCACTATAGGCTTACCTATCGCTTTGCTTAGCTTGCTTACAGAACCGCTGCTGTTGCTTTGCCAACCGGAAGGGGTTGCAAAGCGTGTTGTTGCTACTTCATTCCCTCCGCCTGTTTGTCCAAACACAGGCTCCTCGTTAGCTGCCCTACTGGTTTCCATTGTACATTGCCCCAAGCTGTAATGACTTTCTTCGGTTGCCTTTGCCCTCGCTACAGTTGCAGGTCATTACTTGTCCCGTTCACGGGAAGACACTGCAACGACGAAGCACAGGAACACCTGCACGGGCAAAAAAGATTCTCTCCCTTAACAGCTGCATATACAATTCTTCAAAAATGGACGAAGAATGAATCCGTTTCTTCTCCTTCATCAAGCATTTTTACATCTAAAGAACATAAACTATTTATTGCCACTTTTGCCTCAATTTCATTCCACCCTTCTTTTTTTAATGTTTGTAACAAATCAACTTCAGAAACAACTATTTGATCGCCATTGATTAAATCCCTTTCATATAAAAAATCACACAATAACTTTACATTATTGATATGCGAAGTATCAAAATCAACTTTGAAAACAAAATCTTGCTTATCTTCTTCATTAAGCCAACCAATTGTTCCAAATACGTGTTGCCCCATTATTTTATATTCTTCGATTTTCGCATTAAACAACATGAAGAATGATTTCAAAAAATTGATTATTATTAATTGTTCCATCTTTAATATTATTTAACTCCTTTTGCTAACCATATATGACGACTTCCAACACTTGTACCTAATCCTTCAACTTGAACGTGAGGTTGCAAAATTTTCCCTTTAACCGGGTTCAAATCATATCTTAACTTTCCTCCAAACTGCTCGGTTAATTTTTCAAACTGTTGTAATTCTGCTTTAGTCAATTGTGAACCGGGTTTAGATAGTTGCTGCACAAGTGATTTAAACTCTTTTAATGACCCTGCCTCAATTCTGCTTACCGTCCCAGCGGCTGCCTCACCCCCACGCCCTAACAGTTTAAATACAAAACCAAATTTAGGCATTGGTATTGCAAAAATCGCTTCAGGATATAAACCTTCTTCTGCAGTTGGACTATACCTGATTTGTCCGGTTATTGAGTTTACGTACTTATTCGACCCTTGAGATACCCAGGACTTATTTATCTCATCATCCACCATTTTTTCAAACAGCTTCCATGATGAACTTTCTTGATAGCTTGTACTTGGTGTGGAATGAGACTGCCCGTTTTTAGCCTGAAGAACCTGTAACCTTTTTTCAATGTCTGAAGAAAGATTTTTCTGTCCATCTAATGCAGCACCTATTTTAAGACCATTTACTCCTATACTCGCTATGGACGTTGCCTTACTAATTCCATTTAAAAATTGACCGCCTGGTCCTACTATGCCATGAGATACACCTCCTATTATCACAGTACCTTCCAAACCATCTAAATCTATATTAGCAATTGGGTCATTACTTGCGTACTGGAACGGTGTGAGTTCGGGATAATCATCCGTCAACGGGTCAAGTTGTGGGAACCGCCCTATCTGCGCATCATAATTTCTAAACCCGTAATCATACCAGTTTAAATCTGCTTCATCAATCAGTTCCTTATCATTATACAGGTTTTGATTTTTCAGCAGCCCTTCGTTTGCATCCCCTAATTTAGTTGAAGATATCCCTGCTATCTTCAACCCGAAGGCATAGTAATGGTTTTCTTCTATTATCCTTCCCCTGTTGTGTGCTACCTGCAGGTTGTCAAAGTATACCATCTCATCGCTCTCGTTGCTTACATATACATAAGCAAAGCCATTTTTAGGAGCTTTAATATTAGGTAATGTAAGGCTTGCATTACTGCCGCCTGCCTGTGATACACGCAGTGTAGTGCTTCCTTCTTCTATAAACTTAAACCGCTCATCAAAGAACAGGATGCTTAAATATGCTTTGGGATTATTACCATTTGGATTAGCGGCATCGGGTGATGTTTTATTGATAAAGGGTGCAGTACCGTTTAAGTTAGTGGAGATATTGCCTGCCGAGCCTTTAATTACACTGATAGTATTGCTGCTGCCGCTAATAGCCTGTATTAATGCATTTATTACATTGCTGGTTAAATTATTGCCTGTCTGGTTAACTACTGGGTTCTGGTAATAGTATTGTGTAGTTGCACTTAACTCATCGCCAGCCATTACTTTTAATAACGAGTTTGGCCCTACCGTTTTAACCAAGGCTTTACTAAGACGGCTGACTGAACCATTAATATCTCCATTCTGCCATCCGTTACCTGTTGACTGACCAGGTATGTCTGCCACTGCAAATCGTGTTTGCACCACTTCATTACCTCCGCATGTTTGCCCGAACACAGGTTCTTCATTACCGGCTCTGATTGTTTCCATTGTACACTTACCGCTGCTATAATGGCTTTCTTCGGAGAGTATCATCCGTACATTCTCCTGGTAAATCTCTGATGAAGTAATCGTACACGCCTTTCTTTCCATCTGGCAAATCTATATTACCGTCCATTACTATGCATCTATCATTACTTCAATTTGTCAAAGAACTCTGGGCATAATTTCCCTGTTCCAATGTAGAGTATTATGCTTTTTACGAGAATGCTTCTCTATATTTTATCTTCTTACCCCGCTACAGTTGCAGGTCATAAGACACTGCAAGGGCTAACGCTGCAAACACCAACACGGGCAAAAATTGGCAGAAAAAGAGTTTGGAAGAACTTCCCTGCCGTTCTAGCCATTTTCTAAGTAATCCAATAAAAGTTGTTCTAAATCTTCATCCAAGGAATCATATTCATTATCTAATTTATCCAAAAACTCACTTAGTGCCTCATCAAAATTAACTATCCTATCAAGTTCCCTATTAAAAACCTTTTCTCTAAACTCGTCTATGCTATATTGTTTAAAATTTACTTCGCTCAATGCTTTCTCTAAAATTTCGGCTGTCTTATAAGCCTTAATCAATTTTAAGTGGTCAACTGTCAAATAAGCAAATTGACCATATGAGTTAAAGAAATATTGATGAAGCCCTCCATTAAAAACTTGTTGATGGAAAATAATTGTAGTATAAACAATTTGAAGCTTTATAGGTAAATTAATTACATAACTATACCACAAGTCCTTATCTTGAAGAATAACCTCATTTAATCCTGCTACTGCTTCCTTATAATACTTATCTGTTATTTCATCTTTTTTCATATTATTTTATAAATGCTTCCGGATACATTGTTTTATTCATCTGAATTAATTGTTGCAATGAACTATTTGGTACATCTGGATATACACGTCTTAATTCAAGAATATCTCTTGCTAATACTTGACGAGCATTAGTAAATCCAGATGTTCCTCTTGACACAACTCCACGTCCTAAAGTATGTCCCTGTTTAGGCACGAGAACAGAGGGTGCTGTATTTGAATTATACGAAGGAATAAACTTTTTCATTAGCCCCCGTTGCCCGACATGATGTGCTTCTAAACCTGCTTCAGCACCCTTCAAAGTATTGTATGAACCAACTTCAAAAAATCTACTTCCCTCCTTAGCAACAGTTTTAAAACCTACTCTCTCCGCTGTTTTTGCTGCTGCTCCGGCAATTTTTCCTCCCGGAATAAACATTATTGCTGCTTCTGCTCCTGAAACCACTCTTGATTTTTCTTCCGTAAAATCACTTTCAACACTCTTTCCAATTGCTAATTCTACAAGAGGGCTTAAAGGATTTACATAGGTATTAAATGTTCTGGCTACACTTACAACAGAATTATATGCAACATTAGCAGCCTTCAAGGCAATGCCTCCTACTTGCGCCACAGTTAAACCTGCTTTTGCAGCTTGGGCTGCTCTGGGTGCAGACTTCACAATTACCTCACCTAAGTTTGCAAAAGTTCCATTTAATCCTGGAATAGGAGCTAACCCATCTAAATCAATATTACCAATTGGTTCATTTCCGGCAAATAAGTAAGCACTAAAATCAGGCATTTCATCTATCAACGGGTCTATCTGTAAAAATCTTCCTGTTTGAGGGTCGTAGTTCCTGTAACCTAAGTCATACCAGTTAAGGTCTGTTTCGTCCATCAACTCTTTATCATTATACAGGTTTTGGTTTTTTAGCAGCCCTTCATTTACGTCGCCTAATTTAGTTGAACTTATCCCAGCTATCTTCAGTCCGAAGGCATAATAATGGTTTTCTTCTATTATTCTTCCCCTATTATCACTAACCTGTAAATTATCAAAATACACCGCGTCATCATTCTCATTGCTTACGTATATGTAAGCAAATCCGTTTTTTGGAGCTTTTGTGTTAGTTGGCAGCACCAGCGGTGCTGCTCCATCTCCTGATTGTGAAACTCTTACTGCAGTACTGTTTTCAGGAACAAAATTAAACCGCTCGTCAAAAAACAAGATGTTTAAATACGCACGTGGAATATTATCAGTTGTATACCTGTGGGGGTCTGAAACATTTGCCAAAGGTACACTTGCATTTAAATTAGCGGATATACCTGATGTACCACCTTTTACAGGTGCGCTGGCAGCAGTGCTGCCACTGATAGCCTGCACCAAAGTATTTACTATATCGGTTAATAGGCTGTTGCTGTTATTAGCTACAGGACTTTGATAGTAATAATCAGTTCTGGCATTTAATTCATCTCCTGCCATTACTTTTAATAAACTATTTGGCCCTACAGTATGTCCGGTAAGTTTGCTCAGTTTACTTACAGAGCTGCTGCTGTTGCTTGTCCAACCTGTGGGTTTTGTAAATCTTGTTGTTGCTACTTCATTCCCTCCCCCCGTTTGCCCAAACACAGGTTCTTCATTAGCAGCCCTGCCGGTTTCCATTGTACACTGCCCCAGGCTGTAATGGCTTTCCTCCGACAGTATCATCCGTACATTCTCCTGGTAATCTCTAATGAAGTAATCGTACACCCCTTTCTTACCTTCAGGCAAATCCATATTGCCGTCTATGACTAAAGCATCTATCATTACTTCAATTTGTCAAAGAACTCTGCGCATAATTTCCCAATTCCAATGTAGAGTATTATGCTTTTCACAAGAATGACTTCTTTATATTTCAGCTTCTTACACATGCTTCGGTTGCAGGTCATAAGACACTGCAACGGCGCGGCTGCAACACCAGCACGGGCAAAACAACGGCGAACGCTGCAACATCACCACGGGCAGAAGTTATCCATCAATGAATTTCTTATATTTTTCATATTGAGAAGAAGCATTTATTTTTTCTTTTATGGCTAATAAATTATTAGGTAATAAATTTAATTCTTCATCTATTATAATCAATCCATTTAAAATAAAGAATTCAATAAGTTGTCTTAAAATATTTTCATAGTTACTTGTAAAATCTATTCTCATTGAAACTGAAACTATCCAATTAGTTTTAAAAAGGACTTCAACACAATTCGATTCTTGATTTCCATAAAGATCAATGTTTCTACTCCAGGATATACTTTTAGGTAATATATTAGTAATGTCATTAAAAAAACTTTTGTGTAAGTGTTGACCTATCCAATAAAGAGCATCATCGAAACCATCATTATCTTTTACAAAATGAAAATCTGAAGATAGCTCTTGAACACCCTCTTTAGGTAGGACATAAAATGTATATTGCCAAAGCGCCATTCTATTTCTATTTTAAGAATTTCCAATATCCAGGCATTTTACCTTCTAACATTAAATCCTGTGGAGTTTTATAACCCGCAAACGGCAATTGTACTTTCTTAACAGGCACTTGTCTTATACCAAGCCTTTGAGCGGCAAAGTATCTATGGTTACCTCCAACTATATACTTTTTTCCATTAAACTCAACATATTCAATACTTTCTTTTATACCATTAACTTTAATATCACTAATCAATTCTTGCATTTGAGCCTTCGATCTTGTTAAATAGTGAGTTGGGTTTAAATTTGCAACATCTTCCAGAAAAGCTGCTCCATTAGCCGTTTCTATTCCTCCCACCATTTTAATTCCTTGTATAGCTTCGCCAGCACCACTAATGAGACCGCTTAAAGTTATGGCAGGAAATACAAGATTATCCGCTGCTCCCGTAAATGTTTTATTGCTTGCTAATTTACCTAAAAATGTCTCACTTCCATCTTCTTTAAGTCCGGCAGCAAGATTTCCTTGTTTCACTTTTTGAGCAACTCTGGCTTCTTCATAAACTCCCCGATATGGTGCAGGCGATAGATATGACGAGGGGGACGGAGCTGGTGTATTATTAAAAGTTCTGGGCGGACTTATTTTAGTATTTACTCCGTCCAAGCCCATTCGTAGACCAGTATTTGCAGCAGTTAATGATACTCGCAATGCTATTGAACCCACACTTGCACCTTGTGATGCTGCTTTTGGAATATACGTAGTAACTGTTACCATTGGTAATGGCTCCAAACCATCTAAATCCACATTAGCTATCGGCTCATTACCCGCATACTGATAAGGAGTGTAATGAGGATAATCATCGGTCAATGGATCAAGTTGCGGAAACCTCCCAATCTGCGGGTCATAATTCCTAAATCCGTAATCATACCAGTTCAGGTCACCTTCATCAATCAGTTCTTTATCGTTGTATAAATTCTTATTATCCAAATAGCCTTCATAATTAGCATCCCCCAGCTTCTTGCTGCTAATCCCAGCTATCTTCAAGCCGAACGTATAGTAGTGATTTTCTTCTATTATCCTACCTCTGTCATGTGCTACCTGTAAATTATCAAAGTAAACAGGATCGTCGTTCTCATTACTTACATAAATGTATGCATAGCCGTTCTTAGGTGCTTTAATATTGGCAAGTACTAATGGACTGGCGCCATCTCCTGCCTGCATGGTTCGTGCATAAGAACTTCCTTCTTCTACAAAATTAAATCTTTCATCAAAGAACAATATACTAAGGTAAGCCCTTGGGTAGTTATCATTTGAGTTTTTATTGGGGTCGGTAAAATTGGCAAAGGGTACGCTGCCGTTTAAGTTGGTTCCTATGCCTGCAGTGGCACCCTTGGCAGCGCTGGTTGTTGCACTACTACCGGTTATTGCTGCTATTATGTTGTTTACTACATCGCTTACAAAACTATTATTGTTATTGCTTACTGTATCTGCATAGTAATATTGTTATTCCTTATAATTAATTTTAATTAAGGCTTTTAATTTAAATTTTTCCTTTTCTTCTAAATATTCTCCAACTTCATCGATTACGTCTTCAATAGATAAGATAGAATCTTGTAAATTATGAGGGATAATTAATGATTTATTTGTAAATAATACATTCGGGAAATCTTTGGAATGATAGTACAACCAACTCGCAGTTTTGTCAAATATGCAAACAAAGTCAGAATAAATGAAGTAAACAAAGTCTGCATTAATGAAATTATTTTCAAATTTTCCTTCAAAGAATTGCTGCCATTTCTCTTTCGTTAATTCTCTAAATTCAAAATAAGTTGTTGTTCCTTTATTATGGCAAGAAAGAATTGATTCAAGATTAAAGTCAAAATTTAAGGCAAGTAAATCAAAAATGTCTTCTCTTATAATATAGGAGTCGGGAAAAAAGAGCGAAGCATTAAAATTTTTACGATTAATTTTTTCAGGAAATTTGACATTCGTATTGCAAATAGAAGTTTCTATTAGACTACAAAAATGTATTTTATCTTCTGTATCAATTATCCTAATCATCTTTCTATTTATGGTTTAAAAAAGGTATTAAATCTATACTTAAATAATTGTTTTCCTCCAATGTAAATATCAACAGTCGCACCATTTTTCCAATCTTTAGCTACATTTCGCATGATATAACGCACTCCATTTTTTTCCGCTTCCCAAACACTTCCATTTTGTTTTAATTTAACTCCCAAATTATTTGCAAATTCATTAGGAGAAATATCAAGCAGTTTATTAAGCTCTTTACCTTTCCTTAATGCTCTTTCTGCTCCTTTGATAGTAATATCTTTATACATAGATGCAGCTGCTTCTGCCCCTGCTTCCGATTCTTTTCCAACCTGATAAGCTTCATACAAAGCTTCCATTTCTTTAATATCCATGCCAAGCGGCCCTGAGATCGCTTGAATAGGGTCTTTCAAAATCTCCAACTGCGATTTTCCTATTCTTCCCCACATCTTCCAATAATCAGAACCAGGAGTGAGATTTGTTTTTACCTTTTCTAAGTGCTCTAATGCGGCTTGTTTAAAATTATCCCATCTATTAGAAGCATTCCACTTTAAAATACCCCATTGTTCAGAAGTTTTTTCTACAACTTTAGAAGTAATTTTCGCTGCATTTACAGCAATTGATGTTACTAATTTTGTTCCTATGCTTGCTCCTGCACTTGCGACACGCGGTGCAGCCCTTGCTATCACATTGTATGTTCCTGACGTTGCAGCATCACCTATTATGCCTACAGTAATAGAACTTCCAGGCTCTAATCCATCAATATCAATATTAGCAATAGGCTCATTGCCTGCAAATTGATATGGAGTATAATTTGGGTAATCATCCGTCAATGGATCAAGTTGCGGAAACCTTCCAGTCTGCGGATCATAATTCCTAAACCCGTAATCATACCAATTCAAATCACCTTCATCAATCAGTTCCTTATCATTATACAGATTTTTATTATCAAGTAAACCTTCATTAAAATCACCCAGCTTCCTACTACTAATCCCTGCTATCTTCAGCCCGAAGGCGTAGTAGTGATTTTCTTCTATTATCCTTCCCCTGTTATGTGCTACCTGCAAGTTATCAAAATAAACCATTTCATCACTCTCGTTGCTTACATACACATGGGCATAACCATTTTTAGGTGCTTTAATATTAGGTAATGTAAGGCTTGCATTACTGCCGCCTGCCTGTGATACACGCAGTGTAGTGCTTCCTTCTTCTATAAACTTAAAGCGCTCATCAAAGAACAAGATGCTTAAGTAAGCCTTGGCATTATTACCATTTGGATTAGCAGCATCGGGAGATGTTTTATTGATAAAGGGTGCAGTACCGCTTAAGTCGGTAGAGATATTGCCTGCCGAGCCTTTAATTACACTGCTGGTGTTGCTGCTGCCGCTAATAGCTTGTATTAATGCATTTATTACATTGTTGGTTAAATTATTGCCTGTCTGGTTTGCTTCGTAATTTTAAATTTCAAAGAACTTTATAAACCGCCTTATAAGTCATAAGCAAGTTGTTATTTATCAGATATGTTCAGCTTTATGCAAGAATTCTATAAAAACTTTATTATATCTTAATTCTGGATTATTATTAATGAGATTAAACAACGCATCTTTATAAAATTTAATACAACCTTGTTCAAACTCTTCAAAAGTCATTTCTAAAGCTTCATTAGAAAAAGTAGTTGTTATTTTAATAGTTTCACTAAGTCTTTCAAATATTAATCGTTCATCAGATTCAGTGAAATCAAATTCAACTTCTCCTCTTTCATTCATTGAAAGCTTTGTATAAATGGAAAGGACACCTAAGGCAAAATCTAAAATTGGTATCCAGTCCCAATTTAATTGAATAGTTGAAATCCCTCTAACTAAAGAAATGCTTCCAAAAAACATATTATACCTCAAATCCATTTCATCGGCATCCACAACCTTTCCTTTATAAGAGCAATTAAATTTTTTTGAAATGAAATATTTTATGGAAAATTTATTCATATAATAAATTAATAAGGATAGGCTGTATTAACGGTGCCATTAGGATTAATAACAACCTTTAATGTAGATGTTGCTTGTCCTTTAGTATTTGTCCCGATAGCTCTACCAAAATCATATTCTGCAATTGTTCCTGGTCTGTTAAAAGTATTTGGTTTGAAAGTTCCTCTTCTAGTAGCCGTATTAATCATTTGTTTTAAATTTCTAGCAGTAGTTCCCCTGCTAAATTTTCCTACGTTTCTCGCAATAGTATTATACCAATGTCTTTCTAAAATATGTTCAAACCTATCTTGGGTAAGCCTTGCTGCAGGAGCCTCTAATAATCTAACACTTGCTTCAACTCCTGCCTCACCTCCCCGGCCTAACACTTTAAATGCCCATCCAACCTTAGGTAATGGTACCAGAATAATTTCTGGATATACTGCTTCCGCTGCTGTTGGTTTATACCATGTTTGACCAGTTACTGTATTTTCATACTTATTCGCTTCTACATGTACCCAATGCTTATTAATTTCTTTTACCTGATTAACATACAATCTGTTTTCAATATCCGAAGAAAGACTTTTTTGTCCATCCAACGTGGTGTAAAGCTTAGCAGCATTAGCTGTCATGCTTGCAATGCTTAAAATTTTGGATGCCGTACTTGCGCCTTGTGCCACTTTCGGCGCTGCATGTCCAACAACAGTGACCAGTGGCTGAACAGCATTTTTAGCTCCCTGAAAAGCCTCCCCCAAAATATTCACTCCTTCCAGCCCATCTAAATCAATATTAGCAATAGGATCATTACCACCGTACTGAAAAGGTGTTAACTCAGGATAATCATCGGTTAAAGGGTCAAGCTGTGGAAACCTCCCAATCTGCGCATCATAATTCCTAAACCCGTAATCATACCAATCCAAATCCGCATCATCAATCAATTCCTTATCATTATACAAATTCTTATTGTCAAGCATTCCTTCAAAACTATCCCCCAGCTTTTTACTGCTTATCCCTGCTATCTTCAGTCCGAAAGCATAGTAGTGGTTCTCTTCTATTATCCTTCCCTTGTTGTGCGATACCTGCAGGTTATCAAAGTAAACCGGGTCGTCGTTTTCGTTACTTACGTATATGTAGGCATAACCATTCTTTGGCGCCTTTAAATTAGCAAGTACCAGTGGCGCTGCTCCATCTCCTGCCTGCATTGTGCGTGCAATGGCACTTCCTTCCTCTATAAAATTAAAACGCTCATCAAAGAACAATACACTAAGGTAAGCCCTTGGGTAATTATCGTTTGAGTTTTTATTCGGATCGGTAAAATTAGCAAAGGGTACACTGCCGTTTAAGTTAGCTCCTATGCCTGCAGTGGAACCTTTGGCAGCGCTGGTTGCTGCATTACTACCGGTTATTGCTGATATTAAGTTGTTTACCACATCGCTTACAAAACTATTGTTGTTATTGCTTACTGTGCCTGTATAATAGTACTGTGTTGTGGCATTAATTTCATCGCCCGCCATTACTTTTAATAAGCCGTTTGGCCCTATAGGCTTACCTATCGCTTTGCTTAGCTTGCTTACAGAACCGCTGCTGTTGCTTTGCCAGCCGGAAGGAGTTGAAAAGCGTGTTGTTGCCACTTCATTCCCCCCGCCTGTTTGCCCAAACACAGGTTCTTCATTTGAGGCTCTGGATGTTTCCATCGTACACTTACCCATGCTAAAGTGGCTTTCTTCGGTAAGTATCATCCGTACATTCTCCTGGTAATCTCTTATATAGTAATCGTACACCCCTTTCTTGCCTTCAGGCAAATCCATATTGCCGTCTATAACTAAAGCATCGTAACCGTTACTTAATAATACAGGTTGTATTACACGTATTCTTCCTTCTTCAAAGTTAATGTAAGATAAAGCCCCCCCACCCCCCAAAGGGGGGATTGATGAACCTGAAAGTGTTGCAGTACCTTCATAAACAAAAAAAAAGCCGCCGGCTCTTTTAATAACCAATGGCTTCTTTATACTTTAGATTTTATATAGGCTTCAGTTTGCTACAGAGCCGGGTACCATTTGTTGGTATTTAAAACATTATCTAACAAACTTCTTTTTGGTATATTATCTTTTATTAAAGGCTGTTTAGCTAAACCCAACTCTTCAAGTTTTTTAATAACTTCTTCCTCATCATATTCCCTGTCTTTTAACTCCAATCCATCAACAATCTTAAAATTATCCCTGATTTCATCTATACGGTAACAATACAGTTCTCTCAAATTCAAAAAAACACTTTCATAAAGCTCATCATAGTTTCCTCTATAATGTTCAAGCATATAAGCTACGTTGCCTTTTCCAGACCATAATACTATTTCCATTTTTGGAGGAAGAACATTTCTGAAAGATTTTCCTGCTTCCATTATTTCCCTATAAGATGCAATCTCTTTCTTGTTATGAAGTTCATGTGAGTATGTTTTTTTTCTGTAGTACAATAATTTTTTATCTATCGTATAAAATGCAATTTTGCATCCAAAAGCAGCTTTATTTAGCTCTTCAGGAGGACGCACTATATAGTAATATGATTTCGATGGTGACAATGTATTTATATTAATTATCCCATCAGAACTTTTATACCTAAAGCTATTTTCTACCATGTGTATGTATAATTTGGAAATCCAACAGGTCTGACTTTTGTTTTAAAACTTAGGCGGGTCTTTAACAATTGAGAGCCTCCGCCCAAAGTTGTATTTTGAGGTGAGGCTATTCCTTTAACATATAATCCCCAGTTCTTTAGACTAAATTTCATTTGTGCAAAATTAGCACTAGAGCGATAATCTAATGCTAATGAGTGAAAAGCCTGATGTGAATTACTAAATGATGTAGGTGTAGTCCATTTACCCGTTATTGCACGTTCATAGGAATTATTATAAGCAAAATCATTAGAACCAAATCTTAAAGAAAAACCTTCTACTTTTGAAAATGAACCTGCTTTTTTGGTAAAATTTACAAAGGTTTCTGCAGCGAACTGGTTTGCTCCCTTTAACACTTTAGGTCCAGCAACAGCTATACCAATGGAAGTTATGCCATAACTTATATATCTCGCCTTTGTAAATCCTTCTCCAAACTGCGATGAGCTTTGAGTGTAGTTCATCGCTACATTCACACCGGCATTTACCTGACCTTGAAGTGTTGACATTTCTGCTATCCCATTCAATGTATTTATTGGATGTCTTACCATGTTATAAGTACCTGCAAGAGCATCTCTACTCGCTTCTCCTACACCCACCACACCCCCAACAATTGCCTCTCCTGTTTTATTGGCGGGTATTAAATTTGACAAAGCTCCTGCTGCCCCAGGTACTGCATGCATAACTGCCTTGAAAGCACTGACTAATGAAACACTTTTACTTGCTGCCTTCGTGCCTGTTACTGTAACACCGGGTAAAACATTCCAGGGTTCCAATCCATCTACATCAACATTAGCAATCGGCTCATTACCTGCAAACTGATAGGGTGTGTAATATGGATATTCATCCGTCAAAGGATCCAACTGCGTAAACCTCCCAACTTGCGCGTCATAATTCCTAAACCCGTAATCGTACCAATTCAGGTCTGCTTCGTCTATAAGTTCCTTATCATTATACAGGTTATTGTTGTTAATGTTGCCCTCATTGGGGTCGGGTAGTTTAACGCTGCTTATCCCTGCTATCTTTAACCCGAAGGCATAGTAGTGATTTTCTTCAATTATCCTACCTCTATTGTCGCTTACCTGCAGGTTGTCAAAATAAACCGGCTGATCGTTCTCATTGCTCACATAAATATAAGCATATCCGTTCTTTGGGGCTTTTATATTTGCGGGCAGTACCAGCGGTGCTGCACCATCTCCTGATTGTGAAACTCTTACTGCAGTACTGTTTTCAGGAACGAAATTAAACCTTTCGTCAAAAAACAGGATATTTAAATAAGCACGTGGTATATTATCAGTTGCATACCTATTGGGGTCTGCAACATTTGCTAAAGGCACACTGCCGTTTAAATTCGTTGAAATACCTATTGTGCCACCTTTTACACTTGAATTCGTTACTGCGCTTCCACTGATAGCCATTACAAGATTATTCACAACATCAGTTACCAGACTGTTGCTATTATTAGTTACCGGACCTGGATAGTAATAATCTGCTTTTGCATTCAGTACATCTCCTGCCATTACCTTCAGTAAACTATTTGGACCAATAGTATGTCCCGTAAGTTTGCTCAGCTTAGTTACACTGTTGCTGGTGTTGCTTGTCCAACCTGTTGGTTTTGTAAATCTTGTAGCCGATACCTCATTTGCTCCCCCTGTTTGCCCAAACACAGGTTCTTCATTTGTAGCTCTTGATGTTTCCATCGTACATTGACCGATACTGTAATGGCTTTCTTCAGTCAATATCATCCGCACATTCTCCTGGTAGTCCCGGATAAAATAATCATATGCTCCTTTCATACCATTGGGCAAATCCATATTGCCATCTATAGCCAAGCCATCTAAACCATTATTTTCTGATACAGGTTGTATTACCCGTATACGACCTTCCTCAAAATTTATATACTTAAGACTGGCGCCTTCGTACACAAACTGGTTTATGTAAGTTGTGATCTTAGTTGTACTGCTGCCTTCGGCGGTATATTTCTTTTGCAGCTTGTTGCCTTCTGCATCGTAGACTAATTGTATTGCAGCCCCCCCGCCCCCCGAAAGGGGGGTTATTGTAAAGCTTTCCGGTTTGTCAAGAAAATTGTAAGTAATATTAGTAATGCGTTTGTTTTGATCTGATACCAAATTCCCATTGTCATCATATACATAATCATCACCGCCGTTATTTCCATCTTTAAAGTCGCCTAAGCTGCCGTTGGCATTGCCGGTTGTACTGTTATCGGTTACCTTCATCAGCTTGTTGCTGTACTGTGCATACTCATATTGAAGATCGTCTATACTTACCGGAGACTGGTTGCCGGGCATCACTCCTTTTTGCAGCATAAACTTAAGATTACCGTTGAGGTCATATTCTATCTTGCCATTACGACCGCTAACCGTAAAGTCCATCTTGCTGTTGTCCCATGCAGCACCGGTTGTTTGCCTTTCGTTAAAGGTGGCCTTTGTTAATCTTCCGGCATTATCATATTCATAATCGTACTTACGTTGTGCATCGTCGCCCTGCGTGTTCCATAGCAGGCCTGTTACATGTCCGTCTAACTTAGCTGCATTAAATACATTGTCCCTGTTATCGTAACCAAGGTATAAGCCAAAGAAGTTACCCCACTTATTGTAGCTGCCCCCTGTTTTAAGGGCATAATCTTTATTAATACCGGTGATGTTGTTATGAATATTATAGCTATAGCTAAACCCTTCCAAGCCCCCTCCGGCTCCCCCAAAGGGGGAGGGATAGGAAGGGTCGAGATGCTTTGTTTTTAACCTGCCTACATCATCAAAATCATAAGAAGCGATGGTTTTAAAACCGTTGCTTCCATACTTCTTTTGTACACTCGTTACCCTGCCTATTTTATCAAACAGGTTTTTAGTGAGTATGCCAAAATTGCTATAGCCGCCTGCAGCAGAATGTTTCGTATAAGTGCTCATCAACCGGCCATCCCAATGATATTGAAGCGTAGTTACATCACTGGCGCTTTTTATATTCTCTTCTATGCTTTGTATATGCCTGCCCTTCTCATCATAATACTCTGTTGAACCAAGAAAGGTATTGGTGCCTAATACCCTTACCATGCTGCCGGTAGGATAACTGATGGTACGTTTAGAAGGAGCTACAGGCAGGGCTTCGCTGTTGCTGTAGGCAGTGGTGTTATCAAAATTATTATCGAAAAGCTTTGCCCGGCTAAACGAGTAATCATCATAAAACTGGTACTTTACGATTGTGCTTATTGAAGGATTATTTAAATCAGGTGCGGATATCGGGTTGCCATAAGTAACTGTATTTACTGTATAGCCCTGTGTACCGGCAGTCGGATCTATTTCTGCAATAAAATAATCGTTATCAACGCTTGTAAAGCTATCAACAAACTCAATACTGTTTTGGGCAACATAGCGTTGTATTGAAACATCTCTATAATTTACTGAAAGATCGCTTACCCCTCCCTGGCCGCCATTACCGGTGCTAACAGTTGTAACAGTTGCAGCGCCATTAATATCGTTTTGAAGATTAGCAACTGCCTTAGTGGTGCGGTAAAGGGTTGTAATAACAGGCCTGTCTAAGTCATCGTATAAATTGGCTGTCCATTCAGGCGGGTTCTTTACACGCTGGTTGCCATCCTGCATAAACACCACACGGTCGCGCTGGTCGTAGAGCATTCGCAGATCTTTTGCTCCCGGTGCCTTCTTTAGAATATTGCGGCCCTTGTCATCATACTCATAACGGAAACATTGTTCATTTAATACCTGCTGCCCGTTTGTTCCTGCAAACGACCATCCGTTGGCATCTAAATATTTTACCGCTTCAGGCTGTATCCTGTAGCGCAGTAAACCAAAATCATCATATACACTGTACACACATATCCATCCATCATGCCCTGCAGAAGGATTATCGGTTATTTGTGTTTTGGTAAGTATTACCTGTCCCGATTTATTGGTATACTCTATTACCTGCTTGAGATTCTCATCGGTATGGCTTGTTTTAAATAATGTATTGGCATCGTATGTACCTGTTCTTACAGGTGCATCGCCACTGTTATAGCCAATGGTAAATATCTGCACATTATCGCCTGCATCGTTAATTTCGTAAGAGGCACTATTACCCGGGCTGTTTGCCCACGAAGTACCGGGCGACTTTACATTCTTAACCCGATTTAAGGGATTGTTCTCATAATATACTACAGAGTAAGGCGAACTCTCATTATACACATTAGTATAATACTCCGCTTGCCTATTCACAGGCAAACTTTTAAACTTACCTGTTTGTGATGTAGTGGTATAAGGAAGATATTGCTTAACCTGTCTTCCATACTCATCATACTCATAAAACTGAACTACATCACCCCAAAGGCTGCTGCCCTGTGCCGGTGTGGCTGTCCCGCTGCTTACTTTTTGTACAGGCCTCCCCAAACCGTCAAGATAGGTAGTGGTTTGCAGCTTCTGCCCTATAGGTAACTGATCTACTGCTTTCCAGTCGGTTATACCAGGCACCAATACATCATGCTCCCTTACATAATTCAAATCTTCCCAGTTTACTGATCCTACTTCTATCTTTATAACATTGGAATAAATAAAATTGCCCGTTCCATCTGTTACCTTTCTTCGATAATAGGTAGTTTGGGCAAGAACTCCGGGACTATAAGATGATTGGATAGCATTAGATATAGGAGTGAAAACTCCTTCAGGTGTTTGACTCTGATACCATTGATAGCTAAATGTACCACCAGTATATGTTGGAGAATTTATCTCTACCAAATTATCCGTCGCCTGGTTGTAATTGAACACATACTTACCGGTACTGGTGCCAATAGAATAGTTCGGGTTCCATTGAGAGGTGGCTCCTATTGTTGTGCATAGTAAAATAATACCAAGCAATAAACGAAGTGACGAGTAAGTGCGCATCATTAGATGATTATATTTTTAAAAAGAAGCCGAGAAAAGAGAAGGTTTTAATACAGAATACCTTTATACTCCTTTATTATAAATGACATATTCGATTAATAATTAAGGTCCCTTTTGTGTTAACAACCTATTCATGAGAGAGCCATTTAAATTAATCTTTTTATGAATGAAGGCAAATAAAGCACCTGTTTCACTTATCATAAACATCTCACCATCGTTGTCAACATCGTAATCAAAATGTCCATTTTCGGTTTTATTGGTTATCCACCGAAACAATTTGTGCTGACTATTACCGTTGCTTTTCTTTACTTTGCTAACTTTTGTGATAACATAGCTAAGTTGCAAAGTGTCCTTCCAAAGCTTTTTTATGTCTCCTTCTGATGCTGTTGAACCAAAATCAGTTACTGGTACTGCTATTACTGTTAAGTTGTTTTTATTTTTTTTATACAGAGTGTCAAGTGCAAGTAGCTGGTTTCGATCAGGCTTGCTGGCGTCATATTCAGCTACAATTATCTTTTTACCCTTGAAGCTGGACATGCTAATCAGACCCCCATCAACATCATTCAATTGTAATTGATACAGACTTACAGGACTGTTCTGCCAGCTTAACAGAAATACAGAGGTAATTAAGAACAGAAGTTTTTTCATTTTTTTAACATTATTTTTAATTGCTGTAGGATACGCTTATGGTGGCACAAGTTGAACAGAAGTATAGAGAACCTACTACAAATCCACCAGCTGCTCCTGAGCTCCAATAAGTATAAATTGAATAAGTATATAGGTTCCAACTAGTCACAGGGTATATTGAAGCATCGTAAGTTCCAACAGGTATCTGACCAGCTACTGTGCTTGATGATACTCCGGGAGGGATATTGAAGTAGTATGTGACATTAGTAGCAGTATTTCTAAATGTAAGAGAGTGAGACTCATTTGTAGTATTTGTATATGTTACGTTTGCCATTTCCGTTGCAGCAGGGCACTCTGCTGTATTAGGTCCCATATCAGCCCATTGCATTTGATTATAGGTTGAGCTATTAGGGTTTTTATCTACCTGCTGCAGTAACTTATGCCCGGTAGGATTTCCATTCCCGTCGGTCTGGCATTGTTCTGCCCCTGTTGACCACCAATCAGGAGAAGTGTCTATATTACAAACGGCATTTGCAGGCAGGTTAGCATAGGCCTGGCCATTAGCATCAATTTCATCCTGTGCCATCTGATCAGCATCAGCCTGGCTTATAGCAGAAGTGTATGTACCTGCCGGAACACTATAGGTATAAGTGCCGCCTGAATACCCTGTCGGACAACTTTGTATCCCGAAAGATTGAGATAAAGAAACATTATAATATAGTTGTACGCAGGCCCCGTTTGAATTGGCATTTGCCTGTCCATATCTGTTTAATTCATCCTCTGCCTTTTGATCTGCATCTGCCTGGCTAATGGTTGATGAATATTTATTTGCAGGTACAGTATAAGTAACCGTGCCGCCAAGGTAACCTCCAGAGCAATCATTCTTAGTAAAGGCCTCAGAAATAGCAAGATTGTTATAAGCAGCAGGACACCTTCCTGGTTTATCAGCAGTATTGTACTCATACATCCTGGTGATGTTCTTATTCTCATCTTTTATAAACCTAAGCCTTCCAAGCTCATCATATTCATAATAAGTAATTCTGTTATTTTCATCACATTCTGAAGTTTTACCAATAAGAGGATCATAAGTAACGGTGCGCATTCTGGAAGCCAGAGGATAAATCCTTAATTCATCAATAACTGCGCTACCGGAAACAGAAACAGATGAGGTGCCACTTGCAATATTATACTCGTAGTAAGTCAAGCCATTAACTACCGGGCCTGTTTTAATTAAAGATGCGTTACCATTAACGGATACCGTATTAGTTGCCCATAAAGACAGCTTATAAGGGTTAGCTGTATTTAGGGATGCCGCTAAACTTGATGAGGATAAATTATAGGACGTTGTACCGGTAACAGAGCTATTTGTTACATAGTTAGGAGAACCATTTATTGTCCAGTTGCCTGTGTTTTGTGTTTCAAAACTGGTATAAGCAGGTTTATCTACCCAGGGGTGCGCATTAATTACAGAAGCGACAACATACTTATCGTTATAACTATAAATATTACTTACAAAATGATTTCCCTCATCTTTCATTCCTATTACATTACCTGTCGCATCATAAGTAAGAAGTTGGGTTTCTTTATAGTTAAGAGCATTATTAGACGTGGCAGGGTTTTCATAAGAAAACCATGATGTTGATGTTTGAGGTTGATTTGTGCGTGCTACAAGTGTCCGGTAAGGTTTAATGTCTCCGTTAGACACAGAAGTATATTCGGTAATAGAATTATCCAAATAATAAGTTTCCGCACCATTGTTGGTATAAAAACCACTGGTGGTTGATACAGGAGCCGTAAGGATATTTTTATCATACAATTGACTGAAATTACCCGCGTAAGAGTAAAATGCATTATTGTATTTTATCCTTTTGAAATACGTTTCACCTTTACTTCCCGTTGTAGTAATTTCGGTTACATTATAATTTTCCTGATCATACAAATAATGGGTTATTGTCTGCAGATATTGGGAATTATTGTTTGGCTTATAATTTCTGACATAACTATCTTTTAATTCTACACGCCCGCTGTATATATCATAAATTTTTACGCTTATATCATCATTGCTTTGCGTAATATATGAATTGGGATCGCGATAGATATCAGCATTCGCCCAATCAACACTACGCTGGGAATAAGACTTCTTTACCCTGCATTTACAGGAGGGATAGAGACTGATACCAGATTTGAAATTTTGATAGCGGTTCCATGCTAAATTATAATCGTATATATTTTCTGTTTGTTGCACAGGGTTTGCATCAGCATCATACACTGTGGTTAGCTTTGGTAAACCGTAAGCCCAGGTGGCAGCTCGCTGCTTCATCGACATTTCAGAATTTTGCGGTTCCTTTATAGCATAATCATCACTGCTCGTAAATTCATAAACTGTTTTACCTGTTCCCCCGCTTTGTGCCACAACCTCTACCCGTTTAAATTGCGATGGAAGAGGATTCATGCTGTTTAAATCTGAATTATAAAAAATGGTGGTAGTATAATCTTTAGTTAGATTTCTGACACAGCTTAGAACAAATTGTGCTATATCAACAATAATATCAATGATTACAGCTGTGGGACCCGTAACTGAGGCTGCAAGTTTTACAATATCCAAAACTTGCATTGCTACATTCATTACGCTCATGACATCGTTAAAAACCTTCATAGCTAAAGAATTGCCAATTGCCTGGTCGTTTGATAATATACCGGGATATTGGTAATGATGGGCACACAACCACACAGGAATAGAAGGCTTCATGTAGAAATCTTCCGGTTTATAGTGATTATCGGAAGTAATAGAATTGTATGGCATTTCCAACCCCCATAAAGAAGACTGGCTTGCGGAGTTGAGCACATAATTGTATTGAGTTATTATAGGGTTGCTGCAACTATTCAAATTTTCTCCATCTGCTAATTTCGTTCTTGAAACATGAACTCCCCCTACTTCTCTTTCTGCGCTGCCGGGAGTTAATATCCCCTTGTTTTGCTCATACTCATAACCAAGTGCTCCGCCGGTAGGATAAATAATTTGTTTTAATAATCCATTTTTTGCATAGCCAGTTTTTGGATTAAGTAATATGCCGGATGTATTATCTCTTATAAAGCATAAGCCCATAAGATGATTATTATCCATCTGATAAACATTCAAATCCGGGGTGATTGAAATGCTCGCACCATTATGTGCTCTATATAAATCTCCATTGTAATATCCCCATATATCTTTAATAGAAAAAAATGGCGGTGGAACAAAGTCATCTGGATTACTTGATCCAAGATAGTAGTCAAAGCGATAGGGCTTTTCTTCTGCTTTTAAGTCTACCCCAATTTTCCTCACTGACAAAAGGCATAACCGGGCGACCTTCTTTTGAAAAGGTGTAACCGGGATACCATAGCGGTTGGCGATAAAGTAACTTGTAGTTAATACATACTTTGAAAGGTAACGGTTCTGGTACTTAATGTCAACAGATGATAGAACCTTGTCACCATTTAAATCTGCCCGTTCAGCTCCATAGTTAAAATAAACAACATGGTTATCAGGATAAATAATCGATGACAGTTCACGAGTAGTTATTTTTGAGGTTTTGCGTGATATGATCGAATAATTCTTAGAAGCATTGTAAGAAAGATCTATTCCCTGGATGGTTGTAATATTCCTTTCTGTATAATTAAACCTTATTATTCGATGAGTGAATGCATCTTCTATTTCTGTTAAGTACCAACTGTTAATTATATATTGATTTTGGTTATTTGCAAACGTACTCTCAAAATAAGTATGGTCATATTTTAAGTTTGGTTGCTTTTGTAATCGACTGAAGTCACTATTACAATAGTTTGTTTCCATTACTTTGGTCGAGCCATGATCGGTAAATTTGTAAATCAACCCATTCTCATCCTGTACATTAAATGAAGTTATTGTCGTCCTGATATTCGGCATTGACTCATTTCTTGTAAATGTTATTTTGATCTTACTATCTCCTATCAATACCCCTGTATTGTCTTTATTTAAAACAAATAATCCATATCTACCGTTGAATTGAAAAGAAAAATAATCAAGCTCCCTGTCTTCCACTAATATGTTGTGCTGTTTGTATAAATGGTTCTTATCCTTAAAAAGGGGATATTTTGTTAGGGCATTAGGGCATCCTTTTTCAGAGGCGTTTTCAGCATATAAGTATCCGGCAGGATATTTTGTAATATCCTCAGCCGCTCCATTATTATTATGTGGTTTTTGATCATCTGGCTCACCCACCTGCATCCTCGTAATTACGCCTCCAGCTACAAGGCTCCATCCCTGTCCTGCATTGGAGGCTATATCATTTACCTTCAAACCATTACCGGAATTGTAATTTAAAGCCACAATTGAGTTCAAGCGACTGTTATTATCCTGCCAGTTAAACATTGGTAAACTAAACGTTGCACTTCCCGTTTGATGATTTACCTGTCCAACCGACTGAAGGGTACAAACAACAATAATTAGTATAGTTAATAAATGTCTCATCATGCTTTTAAATATGGTCATATCAAACGATTTTATACCTTTTCTATTTTTGCATTAAAAGCTTTGATTTTAAAACATTAATTTCTTTTTGCTGTTCCTGATTTTTTTTATCCTGCTCAATTACATACAATGTCAGCTCTTCAATTTTCCTTAATAAAGCAGCCTGAGTTGCACTGATATCCAACCCTTCTTTCTTTACTGCCTTTGCAGAAGGCACATCAGGTAAATGCTTATTTTGTTTAATAAACTTTTCAAGAGAAGAAAGAGAGCGAAGTTTATAGGAGGAGTGAAAAACATAATCAGCCCAGCCAGTCTGAGTAACAATTATTTTTCTTGTCTTGATATTACCATTGACTGAAAGTTTTTCTGTTGGACTTGTTGTTCCAATTCCAATGTTGCCGGTATTATTATTGTAAATATTATTTTCAGATGTAGTCCATTGAGAAGTGGAAGTAGTTGTACCTCCTCCAGTGCTCATAAGATTATTTAAATATGCATCAACTGCAGTGTTGAATGATGAAACTTCATTTGCAGTTAATCCATCACCTATTGAAGCAAACGAACATTGTCTATTTGAAAAATTAATAGGCGATCCTGCAGCATTCATAGCACCTATATAAAGTGGGGAAACTGGCAAAGTTCCGGTAGATGATGATGTTAAACTACCAATAGACGATCCATTTCTGTAAGCTGAAAAATTATTAGAGCTTGTTCTTGAAGAAACAAAAAAACCGGAACCTATTGCAGAAGAAACCATTATTTTATCCTCATAAACACCATAACTATTGTAATATCCATTGTTATCACCCCATCTTGCGGCTATCACCCATCTTTGAGATAAAAAATTATTATCCGCTCCTATATCAACTCCATCAATAGCGGTATTTTCTCTTGAATAATAACTAAGATGGGCATTATTAACAGTAAGTTCAGAATTAGGGATAAAAAAGGTATTAGCATATTGTGTTGAGCCATTCCAATCAACACCATTTGCATTATGTGTAGCATCGTTTGGGAATGTTAGTCTAAACGCAGCATCTAAGTCTCTTGGATCTTTTAAGTTCCACTTATGTGCTGTAGATGTACCTCCAACAAACGGATAAATTGCTTTCATCTTTGTCCATAAATTAGCGGCTTTTAAATCAAGCACTAATTGGTTTATTGCATTCTTCTGTGTTGCATCAGTTATGTTTGCAGCAGTTAAAAATGCCTGTGCATCGGCATCATACGTTTGTGCATTTAGATTTGAGATTTGTAACACAATTAATGCAATAAAAAAAAGTTTGATAAGTCTCATTTATCTTTGATTTTATAATTTGTTTATAATTTATTTTTTTACTTGAATATATATCCAACTCTAAACAACACAGGTTGCCTTCTGGGCATTTGCTGATAGCTCATAAAATCCCACAGCAACTGTAGATTGTTCGTCTTTTTACCTATCTTATATTTCTTTGTTAGTCCTATCAGGCCGCTTGTTTGCCAGGCGTTCATATCTTTCAATTGCTCTATCTTTCTAAAGGCATGCTGATAGTTCTGTTCGTATCCCCCGGTTATCCAAAAACTGCCTTTAAGCTTATAATCCACATACCCTCGAAGTCCAACTCCTTCATGGGTCAACTTAATATGTTGCCATCCATTTCCCCAACCTAATTTGTAAGCTGCACCTACTCCTATTACACTTTTATCATTCAACTTATAACCCATCGTTAATGCCAGATCACTTGTTACCGGTAATAATGAATTTGTCTTTTGTGATTGTACATTTGCACCATATTCTAATCTCTTTAAAAAACTCTTTGTCTTTTGTGTGTTTGGTTTAAAATCGGGCATATCTATATCACTACTTCCCCCACCAAGTTTATTTACTTTATCTTTTAACTTATTTAGCTCCCCTTGTGCTGCCTGCATTTGCTGTTGTACAAAACCCCCTCCGGCTCCCCCGGCAGGGGGAGAGAAAGCATTTGCCCCAAATCTTTGTTGTAATTGATTTTGCACCGATGCCCTGGTTTGTAATCCTGCGAGACCTTCAGCAGTACCATAATTATCAGGCAACCCAAAGAGTGAGGCCAGTTGCGAGTTCTTTTGCATGAAGGCTTTAAATGCAGGAAGCTTACGCAATTCTGCAATGGCTCTTTGCTCTATCTTCTTTGGATCTTTTAATATCGACTTGTATTCATTTAATTGTTGCTGATAGTAGTACACTTCCTTATTTATCTTTTTAAGCTCTTTGCCTAAGCCGTATTTTTCAAACTGCTCTTTTAGCTGCTGCTTTCTTTCTTTGATGAACCTTTGAATGTCATTTGCCTGTTGCAGCTTGCTTTCAAAGCCTTCTATACTGCTATTAACGTCCTTTACTTTATCAGTCCACTCTTTGGGAAACTTTGATGTGATGGAACTGGTGTTCTGTAAAAACTTAATTCCTGTTTTTAAACTATCAAATCCAGGGATATATTCTTTCAAACCCTTTACATCTGTTGCATTCTTTATTTTATTTGTAAGAGCTTTATATTTATCTTCTGCATTAAATAAAAGCTTTGCCGCAACACTGTCTTTTAATGCTAATTTCTTTTGAAGGGAGCGTTCTTGTTTTTGGAGTTTCTCTAATGTTTTTAAAGTCTTTTTTTCAACCTTATCGTTTAGCTTGCTTATGTTGTTTTGGATTTTTTCTAATGCATGTAGGTTAAATGCCTTTTGATTAACCGTACTATCATTTATCTGTGCTATTGAAAGTACAGGCAATAAGAAGACAATAAGTTGAAGAAACCGCTTCATAGCTTTTGCAGTTAGAGTTAGAAAAAATATACCTTTACCCTATCATTTTGAAACAGCAAAATGAATTCTACAATCAACCCGATTAGTATTTTATGGAAGTAATTAAGGAGAAGAAAAAGAAGAGTAGGAATGTCTCATACTGGATTTAAGGTTTTTAGGAATTGGATAATGCTTTCGTTACTATTACAACGCTAAATTAGAATATTCTTCAATTGCTTTTTCAGGTAGTTCTACCTGATTTTTTTTAAGTAGTTCTACTTGTTCATTTGCCACTTAATATTATACATTCCTTGTTTAATAGCATATATTACAATACCTGCAGTCCCTTTGACTTTTATCTTTCTTAGTATATGTAAACGGTGACCTTCAACTGTCCTTATACTTAAAAATACCTTCTCAGCAATCTCTTTATTCGTCAGTTCAGAACATATACCCTCTATTATAGCTTTCTCTATATCAGTAAAAGTTTGCCTTTTTCTTATGATGCAGTTATTGCCATTTTCTCCAAAAAGCTTAATAATTTTTGATGCAATTCTATTACAATAATAAGAGCCTCCATGATGAACTATTTCGATTGCTTTAAGTATTTCAATTTCGGTTGAATCTTTTAAAAGATACCCTGAGGCACCTGCTGCTATTGCATCGACGATTAAACTTTCTTCCAAATGTTGTGATAATATTATAAAACGAGTAGAACTATATTGCTTAGTACTCCTTCTAATAAAAGCCACACAATCCCACTCAGAACAATGTAAATCAATCAATACAATGTCTGGTTGCTTTTCTGTTATAAGTCTAATAAGTTGTTCTTCATTTGAAGCTTCACCCACGACATCCACTTTTGTACATTTTTTTAATGAACGCTTTAAACCTTCTTTAAAGAAGTTCTGTTCATCAGCAAGCACTAATTTTATTTTTTCATGTATTAACATAAAAAGTACATTAAATCTTATTAGGATTAACTTTTATAGTTTGAATATTAAATCCACCCCTCTCAATACTGTAATTTCTTGTAACGTTTTCTTATGGAGAGCTTTTTTACAAGAGAGAATAAAATTATTAGAAGGATAATAACAAACTTTAGATTACAAATATTGGACAATAGTCTTTGTTATTTTTATAACACGCAAATTCTGGTATTAATTGAATTGGTAAACATCCGCTTTATATAAATGGCATTCACCTTTTTCTGCACGAAGGTTGCCTACAGTTAATAAGTTACTTAATCGTGAATAAGCATTTTTATTTGTAGGATAAGCCAATAAGCTTGGTCCGTCCAATAAATCCAATCTGCAACCAACAATTATTCTTATGCCTATCTTTTTCGCCGCAGCATGTGCACGAACGATGCCTGCTAAAGTGTTTCGGTCTGTTATGGCTATTGCCGCATATCCAAGTGCCGCTGCCTGCTCAACCAATTCTTCAGGATGAGAAGCACCTCTTAAAAAAGTGAAATTTGTGGTTACTTGTAATTCGGTGTACATGTTTGTTTGCTTTTTTAAAGACACTAAACAAAACATCATTTGAGGAGCGAAGCAATCTGCTTGTATAATTGAAAGTCTATTTGTGTTCAAGCATTTTATAGAACTTCAACAGATTGTATCCATTCAGCTTTCTGTCACTTTCTTTTCCTTGATGAAAAAAAAGTAACCAAAGAAAAATCAAGAAAGGAACAATACAGCCCGTTCCTTTCATTACGCCCTGATTAAGTTTTAGTGCTACTGTGAATTCAGCATTTGTCTTTCATTCAACGATTTTTACTTTTTTCTGATTTAATACCAAACTTCAAAAAATAAAGCAATCAAGGCTCAACTGTCCATCACCACAGTAGTACAACTGCTAATTGAAAAACCGTGTCGGGAAAGGGATGTTATCTTTCCCGACTGCCTTTTTTTGTTTCTTTTTTGGGCAAGCAAAAAAGAAAATATTCTCAAGAATTAAAGAAGTACAAATGTTTGCAAAGAACTAATGTTGATTAATAACCAAAGCAAGGTTAGTTCACACAAAAAATCCATGAATAAACCATTGATAAGTCTTCTCTTCATTATAATGTCCGGAACGAAACAACCAATAACGACAGCCTTCCTCATCCTCTACAGCGTAATAATCCCGGTGCTGCCCTTCCAGTCTCCACCATTCCTGTTCTATACGTTCCGGTCCATCAGCCTTTATTATTTTATGCAGTTTTCCTTTGTAACGAAAGAGCATAGGAGGATAATCAGGAATAGGTGCAGTTACATTAATACATTCAGGTGTAGCTAAAAGCAGGATTGGTCTTGGCCTGTCAATCCTCCATTCTATAGTTTTTTGTTCCTGAAGTGAAGAAGCTTGTTTAAAAGATCGCTCTGGTAAGTAATGTTCGGCTGGCAGAAACCGAACAATAGAGTTTGAACCAATCTTTCCTGCTAAACGATCCAATAATTCTGCTAACCCTATATCATTCAAACCACCTGCGGCTTTCCATAGTTTTTCTTGTGAGGGAGAATGATCTTCTACTTTAGGAGCTTCCAACACAAATAACTCAATCCCCAGGTCTGGTGCTATTGTCGGAAGTTTTATTTCAAACAGTTTGAAAAGATGATTGACATTGCAGGACGCCCGATTAGTAGCGATATCTACCTGCTCTATTTTTCCATCAATCCGGTAGCCTTTAAAGCAAGCAGTGCGAAGCCCTTTTTGCTCCTGTTGAAGTCGTGTGCACAAAACTTCAAGCAATCGTTTAATGGCAATTTCAATACCTGTAGCTGTTACTATAGGTTCTACGCAAGGCAAACGTTCATGATAAGGTTCAACCGGCTGTACCGGCTGAATTATTTCTTCTTCCAATCCCAATGCCTGATTCAATCTTTGTATAATATGATTACCAAACCGGCGGCGTAGAGCAGAGCGAGGCATGCTGAGAAAATTTTTAATTTGGCAAAGTCCAAGTTTATGTAACCGTTCAATTGTATCAGCTTCCAAACGAAGTGCTTCAGGTGGCAAAGAAGATAATGCTTCACTTTGTTGATTTGGACTTACAATGAATGACTGCTTTGCAAAACGAGCTACCGCCCATGCCGCACCAATCGTATCAGCGATAGCTGCACGTACATGATAACCTCGGGCCTTTAACCTATCCACGATCTCCTTTAAGTAAGGCGCATCACCGCCCCAAAGATGCGAACAGCCTGTAACATCCAGAATAATACCATCAGGAGGATCAAGGGCAGCAAACGGGGTAAAGCGAATACACCATTCAGCAATACGCTTTAATAATTTATCAGCAAGTCCCGGTTTATCATCCAGGACCTCCAGACCCGAAATTATCGCCCTGGCATCAGCCAATACCAATCCTTTATAAACTCCTTGTGCCTCGGCTATAGCATTTGCTGCTGTTACGATCATTCGTCCATGAGAGGGAGTCGTTAAAACAAAAGCTGTATCACGAAGCTGCGGGCTGCGGAGGGCAAACCAATCCGTGGCAAGATAACGGAACCATATGGAGACAAAACGCTTTGTCATCAACCTGCTTTTCTGTGTTGTTGTTCATTAATGGAAGCAACTTTATATACATGTCGAAATCTTCCTGCTGCCCACTCCAGTTCCCAGCTTCCTGGTTTGCCATTACGCACTTTTAGTAGTTCAACATTGCAGCGATGAAAACCAACACCCGGCAAACCATCTGCTTGTTCGCTTGTTAGAGACTTAATTCTCCAACGGGTAACACAGGCAGTAGTAAGGTTTTTAGGGTTGCGCCGAAGAATAAAACCGGTAACCCGGCTTTGCTCAACAGCTAATTGAAGTCTTCGGCTTTCATTAAAAGAAACTTCCTGTATCTCTCCAACTACCGCTGATAGTCCATTACATTTAAGTGCTTCTTCCATAGCCCATAATTTCTCTTTTTCATTAGTTACATTAATGAAGATGATCTTGTCAGGTTCAATGCCAAATGTTTTTAAAGCAGGAGGAAATATTAATTGTGATGAACTAATCCAAAGTGATGCACCACCACTACTCATAATTGATGACAAAATACCCGCAATAAAACCACTGGGTGCATTTCAAATTGTCGCAGCTAAGCAGCGGCTTTGCAAGTTGCTTTTGTTAGTTGAATGATTTTATTCCAATCATTATTTTTTCTCACAACTCTTAAGTTGAGCATATTCTGAGCACCCTTG